>JAABUM010000080.1_pt1 | contig 210420 bp, 197 predicted proteins | sample 5559161 | NCBI WGS metagenome assembly JAABUM01 (sample SAMN10711868, study PRJNA513369) | rock metagenome | isolation source: Antarctica rocks | place: Antarctica: Victoria Land, Siegfried Peak nord | reverse complement strand
GCAGGCCCCCGAAACCGGGGACTGCGGGCGGGTTGAGGGCACCCCGGGTCACTCGATAACCCGCCCCGACAGGCCCCGGGCTCGTAACTCTCGGAATGGCTCTTTGATCAGTGCATCCCTAGATGGCTCAGGACGGGGCGGCCACGGCGCGGCGCAGGGCCGCCAGGGTCCGGTCGACGTCGGCCTCGTCGGTCGACCAGTTGCTCACCGAGATCCGCAGCACCGCGCGGCCACGCCACCGCGACCCGGAGAGCCACGCGCCACCGTCCTCGACGAGCCGGGCCGCGACCGCCTCGGTGCGCGCATCGTCGCCGAAGCTCACGCATACCTGCGTGTAGGGGACCTCGCCCAGGACCTCGGCCCCCTCGATGGTCCGTACGCCGGCGGCCAGCTCCGCCGCCCGCGTCGCCAGCCGCTCGACGAGGGCCTCCACCCCCGACCGGCCGAGGCTGCGCAGCACCGCCCACATCGGCACGCCCCTGGACCGACGCGACAGCTCGGGCGTCTTATCGTAGGGGTTGCCCGGACCGGTGTCCTCGGCCATGAGGTAGCTCGCGTGCACCCCGAACGCGCTGCGCATCGCCGTGGGGTCACGGACCACGCCGACCCCGCAGTCGTAGGGCGTGTTCAACGTCTTGTGGGCGTCGGTCGCCCACGAGTCGGCGCCGTCCACCCCCTCGGTGAGGTGCCGCAGACGCGGGCTGGCCGCCGCCCACAACCCGAACGCGCCGTCCACGTGCACCCAGGCTCCGCGTGCCCGGGCCATCGCGATCGCGTCACCGAACGGGTCGAACGCCCCGGAGTGCACGTTCCCCGCCTGCAGACAGACGATCACCGGCTCCCCCTCGGGCACGTCGGCGAGCCCAGCCTCCAGGGCGTCCACCCGGATCCGTCCCTGGTCGTCCGCGGCCACGGCCGTCGGTGCACCGAGCCCCAGGTAGCGCAGGGCGACGTCGACGGTGTCGTGCCGTTCGGCGCCGACGAGCACGTGCACCCGAGGGGCGCCGGTGAACCCGTCGCGGTGCACGTCCCACCCGACCCGCGACAGCACGGCATACCGGCCCGCAGCGAGGCCCGTGAAGTTGGCCATCGTCGCCCCGGTGACGAACCCGACGTCGCTGCCCTCGGGCAGCCCTAGCAGATCGAGCAACCACGCGCCGGCCGCCTCCTCGAGGGCGGCCACGGCCGGTGTGGCCGCACGCATCCCGCCGTTCTGGTCCCACGCGCTGACCAGCCAGTCGGCGGCGAGCGCCGCAGGTTGCGTACCGCCCATGACCCAGCCGAAGAACCGGCCCGAGCCGATGGCCATGAGGCCGGGCTCGGCACTGGCCATCAGGTCTACGACCTCGGCGGGGGCGAGCCCGGCGTCGGGTAGCGGTCCGCCCAGCCGGTCGAGGATCACGTCGGCGCTCTCGGACGGGCCGATCCGCCGGGTGTCGAGCGACTCCAGCCAGGCGACGGTATGCGCGTGCGCACGACCCAGCGCCGGTTCGTAGTCCGCCGGTCGGATGCCCACCCGTCGACGGTAGACCCGCTCAACGTGACGAAGGTGTTCCGGGCGACGAAGAAGCCCTTCTTGCTCGCCGTGTCGACGCAGGTCATCCCGAACTCCTTGCTCATGCACCGGAAGGGCGACCCCGGCATCGCCGCGATGGCGCCGTACTGCAGCACCACGGCGCCGACCTGGTAGATCGAGTCGCTGTTGCAGATGGGCTTGGGGGTGTCGTCGGTCCACTCGATGCGGCCGATGTCCTTGGCGCCGGCGTCCCCCGTCGGGCAGGCGTCGGCGGGAGCGGCCACCCGGCCGTCACGCAGCTCGCAGCCGGCCGGCACGCTGCCGCCGGTCTGGATGGAGCAGAAGATGTTGCCGGTCGGGCTGGTGAAGACCTTCTGCACCGCGGCGTCGACCACACCGGTCGCGAACAGGGCCGTCGCCTCGTCGTAGGTCGACGGGGGCTTGGCCGCGGCGGTCGTCGTGCTGGCGCTGGTGGTGGGCGTGGTCGTGGGCGACGTCGCGCCGGTCGTCGGCGTGGGGGTGATGGTCACCGTCGTCGTGCGCGGGGGGCCGGCTGGTCGCGGCCCCCGCCGCAGCCGGCCAGAGACAGCGAGCTCACCGTGGCGGCAGCCACGGCCGTAGCGGCGACGCGTGAGCGGTGCAGGGCGTCAGGGGGCGTGAACACGGCACACCAGGGTGCCACAACCGGCCGGTCGCTTAGCCTGGAGGGGTGTTCCGGACCATGCTCAAGCCGCGTTGGCTCGGGCTGCTCGGGGTGCTTGTCGTCCTCCTCGTCGCCTTCACCTTCCTGGGGCTCTGGCAGGTGAGCGTGGCGCGCGACGACGCCCGGCGCGAGGCGGTGGGCACAGCCCCCCTTCAGGCTCCGGTGCGCCTCGGTGACCTGCTCGCCCCGCATGCGCCGTTCCCCGCCGAGGCCTCGGGCCGGCCGGTCACCGCCGCCGGGAAGTACGACGCCAGCGGGCAGGTCCTCGTCGCCGACCGGCGCCTCGACGGTGTGTCCGGGTGGTGGGTCATCACGCCTCTGGTCGTCGATGGCTCGTCGGCCCGGATCGCGGTGCTGCGCGGGTTCGTCACGACCGCCTCCGGCACCGGGCCGGCTCCGGCCGACGTCGGCGAGCTGGTGGTCACCGGCACCCTCGCACCGGGGGAGTCTCCGTCGTCCGCGTCGCTCCCGCCCGGCCAGCTGGGCTCGGTCGACCTGGCCCGTCTCGTCAACGTGTGGCCCGGGGAGATCTACAACGCGTTCATGTTCGCGACCGGTGAGAGCCCGGCCGCGAGCACCGATCTGCAGAAGGTCCCTCCGCCTCCGGTGCCGACCGGATTCACCCTGCGCAACGCGGCCTACGCCCTCCAGTGGTGGGTCTTCGGAATCTTCGCGGCGTGGATGTGGTGGAGGATGGTTCGCGACGACCACCGCCGCGACCAGGCCGCCGCAGACCTTCCCACCGACACCCCTAGCGACACCCCCACCCGAGCAGCCGGAGCGACGACGTGAGCACCTACCCCACCACGCTGGCCAAGCCGCAGCAGATCCGGCAGGCCCTGCGGATCTACCGGGTCATGGCCGTCATCGCCGGGATCGCGCTGTTCGTCCTCATGGTGGCGATGATCGTCAAGTACGGTCCGGCCCAGTCCCCGGGGTTCAGCGCCGCCTGGAGCCCCATCCACGGGCTGATCTACCTCGCCTACGCCGGGTCGATCGCCAACCTGGGCTTCAAGTCGGCGTGGGGGCTGAAGCGCATCGTCCTCAACCTGCTCACCGGGTTCGTGCCGATCCTGCCGTTCGTCGCCGAGCGGCGGGTGACCGCGTCGACCGAGGCGCTGCTGAGCCGCGCCTACTTCGCGGGGGACGGCAAGACCGGCCCATAGGCTGGGGGCGTGCCGGACGAGAAGAACGAGGCGCTGCAGGCCCGACCGGTGCTCGTCGTCGACTACGGCGCGCAGTACGCCCAGCTGATCGCCCGCCGGGTGCGGGAGGCCAAGGTCTACAGCGAGGTCGTGCCGCACACGCTGCCGATCTCCGAGCTCCTGGCGCGCAACCCCGCCGCGGTGATCCTCTCCGGCGGCCCCTCCAGCGTGTATGCCGAGGGGGCGCCGCCGTTGGACCCGACGCTGCTCGCGGCCGGCATCCCGGTCTTCGGCATGTGCTACGGCTTCCAGGCCATGGCCCAGTCCCTCGGGGGGACGGTGGCCCACACCGGCACGGGCGAGTACGGGCATACCCCGGCCGTCGTCTCCGACACCACCTCGACGTTGTTCCACGACCAGCCGGCCGACCAGTCGGTCTGGATGTCCCACGGCGACTCGGTGACGGCCGCCCCCGACGGTATGCGCGTGACCGCCTCGACCGCGGGCGCGCCGGTGGCGGCGTTCGAGGACGACGAGCGGCGGCTCTACGGCGTGCAGTGGCACCCGGAGGTCATGCATACGGAGCAGGGGCAGCGGGTGCTCGAGAACTTCCTGCGCGGTGGGGCTGGGCTGGCGGGCGACTGGACGCCGGCCAACGTCGTCGACGAGCTCGTCGAGAAGGTGCGCGCCGAGGTGGGCGATGCCCGGGTGCTGTGCGGGCTCTCCGGCGGGGTGGACTCGGCGGTGGCGGCGGCGTTGGTACAGAAGGCGGTCGGCGACCAGCTGACGTGTGTCTTCGTCGACCACGGCCTGCTGCGCGAGGGCGAGGCCGAGCAGGTCGAGAAGGACTTCGTCGCGGCCACGGGGGTCAACCTCGTCGTCATCGACGCGCGCGAGCGGTTCCTGTCGGCGCTCGCCGGGGTGTCCGACCCCGAGGAGAAGCGCAAGGCGATCGGTGGGCAGTTCATCCGCGTGTTCGAGCAGGCGGCGCGCGACATCGTGGGCATGGCGGGGTCGTCCGTTGACGGGCACCCGGTGGAGTTCCTCGTGCAGGGGACGCTCTACCCCGACGTCGTCGAGTCCGGCGGCGGCGAGGGTGCGGCCAACATCAAGTCGCACCACAACGTCGGCGGGCTGCCGGACGACCTCCAGTTCACGCTGGTCGAGCCGCTGCGGGCGCTGTTCAAGGACGAGGTGCGGGCGGTCGGCCTCGAGCTCGGCGTGCCCGAGGAGATCGTGTGGAGGCAGCCGTTCCCGGGGCCAGGCCTGGGCATCCGGATCGTCGGCGAGGTCACGGCCGAGCGCCTCGACATCTTGCGCCGCGCCGACGCGATCGCGCGGGCGGAGCTGTCGGCCGCCAGGCTCGACCGCGAGATCTGGCAGTGCCCGGTGGTGCTGCTGGCCGACGTCCGGTCGGTGGGCGTGCAGGGCGACGGGCGCACCTACGGTCATCCGGTCGTGCTGCGGCCCGTGTCGTCGGAGGACGCGATGACCGCCGACTGGACGCGCGTGCCCTACGACGTGCTGGCGCGGATCTCGACGCGCATCACCAACGAGGTGCGCGAGGTCAACCGCGTCGTGCTCGACGTGACGAGCAAGCCGCCCGGCACCATCGAGTGGGAGTAGCCGCCCATCCGCGCACCATTCTGCGAAGCGCGCACGGATCTGCGCATTGCGGACGGCTATCCAGCGTCAAGCCGCGGATCGGTCGTCCACAAGGTGTGACCGTCTCGTCCCGTCGTCCACCGCTGCTCATAGCGTCCTTCCGGCACGGCGCCCTCGTGGACACGCTGGCCCGATGGACGACTTCCTGCCTCTCCTCCTGGCCCGCAACGACGGCGTCGTCAGCGCCCTTGAGCTGACCGAGTGCGGTTTCGACGGCCACACCGTCCGGGCTGCGCTCCGGCGCGGCGACCTGGTCCGGGTGCGGTCTGGAGCCTTCGTGGGCCGGGCCGCCTGGGCTCACGCCGACGCGTCGGGGCGTCATGTCCTCTCCGCCCGGGCCATCGCGCGCCGGCTCGACGGGTATGCCGTGTCCCACGTCTCCGGTGTGGCGCTCTGGGCGTTGCCGGTGCTTGCCGAGGATCTCGGACCCGTCGATGTCTGTCATGTCGGGCAGGGTCAGAACCGGTCAGCCGGAGGACTGCGCGTCCACCCGGCCGTCCCCGCGGCTGTCGTGGTCCGCCGCCGGGGCGTGGCTGTGGTCCGGGCCGAGGTGGCTGTGCTCTAGTCCGAAAATGGAACTTTGATGGGCAGGCGGCAGCTCCGGCGGAGCCGGGAATCGCTTGTGGCTGTGTGTTTCTCAGGTCAGGCGGCGGGTTCGACGGTGACGCGGTAGCCGAGGGCTTCGAGCTGTCGGATGTGGTTGCGCTTCTTGGTGGCGGTGTCGACGTGGCGGTCGAAGTGGTCGGCGCCGAGGTCGACGAACCGGGTCTCGGGATGGGACAGGACATGCCAGATCGCCACGAGGAGCGAGCGTCCGACGGCGACGATGGCTTTCTTCTTCCCCCGTCTTCGGGCGATGCGTCGGGAGCGGGCGCCGAGGAACGTGTCGGTGCGGGAGGCGGCCACAGCTGCCTCACCCAGGACGCGGGCCAGGTAGCGGTTGCCGTGTCCGGTCGATCCATTGCCTTTGTTCTTCCCGGCGGAGGCCCTGATCCCGGGTGCGAACTTCGCCCACGATGCAAGGTGGCCCGGGGTCGGGAAGCGGGTCATGTCGACGCCGATCTCGGCGATGATGATCGCGGCCGCGACAGGCCCTATGCCCGGGATCTCATCGAGCCTGGTGGCCGCCTCACCGAAAGGGGCCAGGTAGGCCTCGATCTCGGCGTCGAGGGCGTCGATGTCGGCATCGATCGCGTCGATGCGCCCGAGCATCCGGGCCAGCAGGAACCGGTGGTGGTCATCGAAGTAGCCGGTGAACGCCTCCTCGAGTTGGCCGATCTTGGGGCGCATCCGCGACCGGGCCATGTCAGCGAGCACCTTCGGGTCGCGTTCCCCGGCGATCATCGCGGTCAACATCGCCCGGCCCGAGACACCGAAGATGTCCGAGGCGACGACTGAGAGCTTGATGCAGGCATCCTCGAGGAGCTTCTCGACCCGGTTCTTCTCCGCCCCACGCGCACCGACCAGATCGACCCGGTAGCGGGTCAGGTCCCGCAACCGGCGGATCTCGTGCGGCGGCACGAAGCTGGGCCGTAGAATCTGGCGTTCGGCGACCTTGCACAACCACACCGCGTCCAGCACATCGGTCTTCGGGCGACCCGGTAGGTGCTTGACGTCCTTGGCGTTGACCAGCCACGGCTGCAGGCCGTGAGCCTCGAAGAGGTAGAACGGTGGACGCCAGTAATCACTGGTCGCCTCCATCACGACCCGCTCCACACCCAGGCCGACCAACCGGTTGGCCAGCTCGGTCAACGACCGGGTCATCGTCGTGTGCGTCGTGACCTCCTGGACCCGACGTTTACCCGGCCCAGGGGACGGCAACCGAACACAACACACGACCTCGGCCTTCCCAATATCCAACGCCGCGACCCGCTCGATGATCTGCTCATCGTCTTGTGACTCGCTGAACATCCACCCCATCTCCCTTCCCTGCGATCGACACCATCAACGGTGTGACCGCCCGGGAGGAGCCGCCAGGGCAACAGGCGAATCTAGTCCTCGTGCTCGACAACAGGCATCGGCAACAGTGAAGGGCCCACCACGCGACTCCCACCGTCCGGCTAGACGACGGCCTCAACGGACCATAGGAACAACGACGTCACCCGGACAGCCACACACCCATTTTCAGCCCGGAACGGGCGCCCCGCCAGGGGCACTTTGGCTAGACGGCCAAGCAGTCGTTGCGCGCCGGCCTCATCGCCGCCGACGCCGCCCTGCGCCAGGGGTTGCCCCGCGAGCGCCTCGTCGTCGAGGCGGCTCGTCATCGCTACGGCCCTGGGGCGGGCATGGTGCTGACGTTGGCCAGTCCCCTCTCCGAGTCGCCCGGCGAGTCGTGGACGCGGCTCGTCCTGGCCGGCCTCGGCATCGAGGCCGAGCAGCAGGCCGAGATCCATGGCCCGGAGGGTCGGTTCGTGGCCCGCGTCGACTTCCTGGTCCGCGCCGAGAAGCTGGTCATCGAGTTCGACGGGGCGATGAAGTACGACGGCTTGGAGGGGCGCCACGCCCTGGTCAAGGAGAAGCGGCGGGAGGATGAGCTGCGGTCGCGGGGCTACCGGGTGGTGCGGCTCACCTGGGCCGACCTCGCGGACCCAGCCCGGGTGCTGGCGCTGCTCCGCCGCGGTGTGCTCCAGCGCGCGTGACGGCGTTCTCAGCACGGATCAGCCGATCGCTGATGGCTATCCAGCGTCAGGGCGCTGATCGGTGCGCGCGGTGCAGATCGGGCGTCAGGCGGGCGTAATGCGGATGATGCGGCGGGCCGTCCCCGAGCTGCGCCTGACGGTGCGGATGGCCTGCTCGACGACCATGGCGATGCGGTACTGGACCCCGTACTTCGCCGCGAACAGGTGCTCAACGCGGGCGTGGGCGTCCGGGTCGGCGTCGACCGTGGCGGTCCCGGTCACGGTCGGCGCCCAGTCGTTGACCGAGCCCCGGCGGCTGCACGGCTGCAGCTCCACCCGCGAGGTATGCCGCAGCCGCTTCAGCTTGCCGCTCCCGGACGGCGTCGTGACGAGCATGGCGTCACCGTCGTGGACGACCCAGACCGGCGTCCCCACCGGTGCGCCGGTCGTGCGGAACGTCGTCAGCAGCACGAAGTCCTCGTCGCCGACCCGGCGCCAGGTCTCGGCGGGGTCGGACGAGGACGAGGACGAGGACGAGGACGAGGACGAGGCGGGCTCGGTGGACACCGGCGGAGCGTACCCAGGGACGCCCGCCGCGAACCCGTAGGGTTGGCGCGTGCTGAGGACCACCGCCGCGATCGTGGCGGGCAAGGCCGCCCGGGCCGCAGCCCGCATCCGGGGCGGCGGCGGCTCGGCGATGCCTGGGCTGGTGGCCGAGCGGATCGACCCGGCGTTCCTCACGCACGCCCTCTCCGGCGTCGCGGGCGGCATCGTCGTCGTCACCGGCACCAACGGCAAGACGACGACGACGAAGATGCTCGCCTCGATCCTGCGCGCGCACGGGCGCCAGGTCTTCACCAACCCCACCGGCAGTAACTTCACCCGGGGCGTCATCTCCTCGATGCTCGGCTCCCTGCCTCTGTCGGGGCGGCTCGACGCCGACGTCGCGGTGCTCGAGTTGGACGAGTGGCACGCCCTGCAGTTCGCCAAGGTGGTCACGCCGACCCATGCACTGCTGCTCAACGTCGCCCGCGACCAGCTCGACCGCTTCGCCGAGATCGACACGACGGCCAAGCTGCTCGCCACCTTGGCGACGCAGACGCGCACGGGCGTCGTCCTCAACCGGGACGACACGTTCGTGTCGCGCATCCGCTCCCAGGTCGGGCCGGGGGTGGAGGTGCGCTGGTTCGGCATCGACCCGGCGGTGGCCGACGACCTCCCCCCACTCCACGAGGCGGACTCGAGGTCGGGCGACCCGGTCGCAGTCCCCGAACCGACAGCCGACGACGGACTCCTGCACCCTGAGGACGCGCGCACTCTGCGAATCGGGTTCGGCGACAGAGTGATCGGCCCGCTGGAGCTGCACCAGCGGGGCCTGGCCGCGATGATCAACGCCACCGCGGCCGTGACCACCGCCCGGCTCGTCCTCGGCGACGCGTTCTCGCCCGCCGCCACGGTTGAAGCCCTCCGGACCGTCCGTCCGCCGTTCGGTCGGGGTGAGGTCATCGACGCCGGCGGTGCACCACTGGAGCTGGTCCTCGTCAAGAACCCCGCCGGTTTCACCGTTGCGCTGGGCACCTACCTTTCCGAGCCGGTGACGACGATGGTCGCCATCAACGACGACTACGCCGACGGGCAGGACGTCTCCTGGCTCTACGACGTCAGCTTCGAGTCGCTCCGCGAGCACGGGGTCGCCCTGACCTCCGGCGTCCGCGCCTACGACATGGCCTTGCGCCTCGACTACGACGACGTCGCGGTCGCTGCGGTGGAGCCCGACCTCGAGCGGGCCCTGAACCGGCTCATCGCCGAGCACCCGGATGAGCCGAGGCGCATCTTCTGCACCTACACCGCGATGATGAGGCTGCGCCGGCTGCTGGCCGCGCGCTACGGGCTGGGCGGCTTCGGGGAGGAGAGCGCATGACGAGCAAGGGCCTGATCAACCTCGTACACCTCTACCCACGTGAGATGTCGATCTACGGCGACCTCGGCAACACCCGCTGCCTCGCCTCCCGGATCCGCCGGCACGGCTACGACGTCCGCGTCCACGACCACCACCCCGGGTCGACCCTGCCGGACGAGCCCCATCTGTTCATGGGCGGCGGCGGGCAGGACTCCGGGCAGAGCCGGGTCGAGGACGACCTCGCCGCCATCGCCGACCGTCTGCGCGGGCTCGCCGTCGACGGCATACCGATGATCATGATCTGCGGGATGTACCAGCTGTTCGGCAACGCCTTCATCACCGTCGAGGGCGAGGAGCTGCCCGGCCTCGGCATCCTCGACGTCACGACGCGCGGCAACCCCACCCGGATGATCGGCGGCATCGTTGTCGACACCGACTTCGGACAGGTGGTGGGGTTCGAGAACCATTCGGGCTCAACGGTTCTCGGCGCTGGCCAGGCCCCGTTCGGGCGCGTCCGCGCGGGCTCGGGCAACAACGGCAGCGACGGCACCGAGGGGGCCGTGACCGGCCACGTCGTCGGCTCCTACCTCCACGGCCCGATCCTTCCGGCCAACCCCGCGCTCGCCGACCATCTCATCGCCCGCGCGGCGGAGGTGGCCACGGGTCGGCCGTTCGAGCCGGGTGACCTCGACGACGTCCTCGCCGAGCAGGCTCGCACGCGACAGGTCCGCCGGCTGCTCGCGGCCTGAGCACGAAGACCTCGTACGCCGCGCTGGCCGAACTGCTCCCGGCCGTGGTTGGGGTCAGCGGGCGACGCGGTCAGGTCGTGACGCGGTCGGCGGGGGTCTGCTTGGGGCTGAGCCACCAGCCGACCCAGCCGAGCAGCCCGAGGGGCACCTCCAGGAAGTGCACGTATAGGGAGTAGAGGACGACGCCGGCGGTCGCCTGCGCCGGGTTGGCGCCCCACCCGACGAGCAGGGCAGCCACCCCGGTCTCGGACACACCGACCCCACCGGGCGTGACCGTGACCGACGTGAGCAGCCGGCTCAGGGCGAACGCGAAGAACATGTAGGGGAAGGGGAACTGCACGCCGACGGTGTTGAGACAGAACCAGAACAGCAGGTAGTTCATCCCGAAGAAGCCGATGAGCCCGAACGTCATCGAGTGCCAGCCGTGCCGCACGACGGCGATCGTCTGGTGGCGCTGGTCCATGATGTGCTGGCTCAGGCTCGGCTGCGCGTGCCGCACGACCGGCAGGAAACCGAGCACCCGCTGCAGCCACAGCCCGATCCGCTGGGCGGCCGACTCCGACGTGAGCACAGTGATGAAGAGGGCGAGGACGGCCACCCCGCCGATCGCTCCGACGCCGGCCGCGCGCATGACCGCCGGGTTGAGGTCGGCGGCGAAGGCGAGCATGAGGGCGATGCCGAGGATCGGCAGCAACAACCGGGCCATGAGGTTCCAGACGCCGGTGACGATGAGCGACGTCGAGATAGCCCGGCGGGTGAAGCCCCACGACCGCAGCTGCTTGTAGGTCGCGGCCGCTCCCGCCGCGCCGCCCGCGGGGAGCAGGTTGCCGACGGCCGACCCCGACACGTTGACGATGAACGCTTTGACGTGCGGCAGCCGCGGCAGCGACCCGGTGACGGTGAAGGTGTACATCCACAGGCCGAGCACCATCAGCAGGAACAACCCGAGCGCCGTGGTCAGCGGTATGCCGCGCAGCACCGCCCAGACCTCGCCCCACGTCGTGTGCGCGAAGTGCGGCAGGGCCCAACCGAGCAGACCGACGGCCAGACCCAGGCCGGCGACGACCTGGAGCACCCTGACCCAGGTGACCGACGGCGGCTTCGGGACGTCGGGCGGAGGCAGCGGGGTGCCGTCGGGGGCCACCTCGGCGTCGTAGACCTCGCTCTCAGCCGAAGACGTCATGCGCCACCCCCTGCCCGGCCGGGCGGGCGGCGTCGACGTACCACTCGCGCCCGAAGACGAGGTCGAACAACGGCCGCGGGATGCGCAGGAACGCCGCCAGGGTGCGGTCGGCGCCCCCGTCGGCGGTGGCCTGCGACGCGTGGGCGCGCATGGCCGCCCGCTTCTGCACGGCATACCGGCGCACCGAGATGCGGTGGGTGACCGAGGCGCTCGGGCTGTAGGCACGTTCGAACGTCGTCGGGTCGAACTCCGGGGGAAACCGGTAGAGGCGCCCGGTCAGCCGGACCGCCCGCACCATGAGGTCGCGGGGGACCGTGGCCTGCAGGACCTTCGGCGTGCCGGCGATCTCGGCCGCCCGCGCACCGACCTCGTGCACCTTCACATGGTCGCGGTGGCCGTAGCCGCCGTTGGCGTCGTAGGTCAGCAGGACGTCGGCCTGTTCCTCGCGCAGGATCGCGGCGAGCCGGTGCGCCGCCTCCTCGGGGTCGGCGCGCACGAAGCGGACCCGACCGGGCGGGTCGGGGAGCAGCTCGGGGCCGAGCCCGCTGTCGGCATACCCGAGGCTCTGGACGCGGGCGGTGCCGAGGGCCTGGGCGCTGGCCTGCAGCTCGGCCATCCGCAGGGTCCCCAGCGCGGTGTCCGACCCGGCCGGGTCGGCGGTCCCCGTGAGCTCCGACGACGCCAGACCCAGCCCGCCGTCGGTCGCGACGACGAGGACGACACGATGCCCCTCAGCCGCGGCCCGTGCCATCGTCCCGGAGGTGAGGAGTGCCTCGTCGTCAGGGTGGGCGTGAAAGGCCACCAGTGTGCGTCCCATGTGCTGGACATTGTGGCGCATGACATCCTCTCCAGAGTGAAGGTCGCCCTCCTGTCGGACTGCTACCTGCCCCGGCTGGGCGGCATCGAGGTGCAGACGCACGACCTCGCCGGACAGCTGACGGCACGCGGCCACCACGTCGAGGTGTTCACGGCGACGCCCGGGACGCACGGGCAGCGGCATGGGGCCACCGAGGACGTCGACGGCATCCGCGTGCACCGGATGGCGCTGCACCTGCCGTGGGGTATGCCGGTCAACCCCCTCGCCCCGCTCGCCATGCGGGAGCGGTTGGTGGGGTTCGACGTGGCGCACATCGCCATGGGGGTCGTCAGCCCGTTCGCGGTCGACGCGGCCCTCTTGACCACCCGGATGGGCCTGCCAACGGCGATGACGTGGCACTGCATGCTCGAGCGGTTCGCGCCCGTGGTCTCCGGGTTGGGGGTCGTGCGCCGCTGGGCTCGCGGCGGGATGGCGATGAGCGCGGTGTCCGACGTTGCCGCGGAGCCGCTGCGCCGCGTCGTGGGGTCCGCCGCCGTCGTGGAGGTGCTCCCCAACGGGATCGACGTCACCGCCTGGCGCCCGCCCGCGGGCATGGAGCGCGCCGATGACGGGGTCGTACGCGTCGTCACGGCGATGCGCCTGGCCAACCGGAAGCGACCCGTCCCGATGCTCCGCGTGATGCGACGGGTGCGCGACCTCGTGCCGCCCGGTGTGTCGATCCGGCTCGAGATCCTCGGCGAGGGGCCCGACCGGGGCAGCATCGAGCGCTTCGTCACCGAGCACGGCATGCAGGACTGGGTCAGCCTGCCCGGCCGGGTGCCACGCGCCTCGCTGCGCGACCGGTATGCCGCCGCCGACATCTATCTCTCGCCGGCCCGGCTCGAGTCGTTCGGCATCGCCGCCCTCGAGGCGCGGACGGTCGGGCTGCCTGTCGTCGCTCGGGAGGGCTCCGGCGTGGGCGAGTTCGTGCGCGACGGGGTCAACGGCTACCTGGCGCGCGACGACGAGGCGATGGCGACGGCGCTGGCTCGGCTGGCGACCGACGGGGTGCTGCGGGCGCGGATGCGTGCTCACAACGTCGGCCACGCGCCCGACCAGGACTGGCCACGGGTCGCCGAGCTGGCCGAGGCGCAGTACGCCCGGGCGCTCAGCGCGTCGGTCCACGCGTGACCGCGACCGGTCCGGACCGGCCGCCGGGCGGCGCGGCGGTGCTGGTGGTCGGGGTGCTCGTGGTCGGTGCCGAGGGAGCCGAGGGTGTCGAGGGTGTCGAGGGTGTCGAGGGTGTCGAGGGTGCCGAGGTGCTGCGCGTCGAGCTCGACCACGGCGTCGACCCGGAGGAACTGCTGGATCGGAGTGGTCTTCGAGCCGTCCGGCTGCTGGCGATTCTGGGCCGCGCTGACCCTCATGAGGTGGAGCTGCGCTACGAGGTGGTGCGCGGTGGGGGTTCGTCCGGGGCGGTGCGGCGCGGCATACCCAGCGACACCGGGCTGCTGCTGGCACCGGGGGAGGAGCCGCACCGCTTCCAGCGGGTCGCCGTCTACGGCCTGGTGCGCAGCCACCGTGGGCTGCTGCTCACGCAGATGTCGGACCGGACGAACTCGCCCGGCGCCTGGGGCCTTGCCGGTGGCGGACTCGATCCCGGTGAGCTGCCCGAGGCGGCGCTGCACCGCGAGGTCTGGGAGGAGTCCGGCCAGCGGGTCGACCGGCTGGAGCCGCTGCGGGTGACGACGAGCCACTGGGTGGGCCGGGCCCCGTCCGGCCGAGCGGAGGATTTCCACGCAGTCCGGGTCGTCTACTCCGCCTGGTGCGCCGGGCCGACCGACCCGGTGGTCCATGACGTCGGTGGCACGACGGAGCGGTCGGCCTGGTTCGCGGACGACGAGCTGGCCGATCCGCCGTTCGTCACCAGCTGGGCGGGCGTGCTGAAGGAGCTGGTGCACCGCTAGCGGCGCCGGGCGAGGATGCCGACGGCCCCGACCGCCGCACACGCCAGGCCGCCGATGACGAGTACGCTCGGCCCGACCTCGCTCAGCTGGGTCACCTGGAACCCCATCAGCTGGTTCGCGACGACCCCGCCGGCGACGAGGACGAACAGCAGCCCGAGGGCGACGAGACCCCAGCTGGGACCGGACGGTGCGGGCAGGTAGGTGACCTCGGGGCGCCCGTTTGCCTGAGAGGGGTCCGGCGGCTTAGCTGCGGCCTGCGGCGGCGCTGCGGTCGGCTCGGGAGGCGCTATGGGCGCCATGGGCGCCAGAGGCGCCAGAGGCGCGGTGGCCGCCGTCGGCGCCGTCTGCGCGTGGGTCGTGGCCAGCGCCGGGGGGAGCAGCTGCTCGGCCTCGGGTGGGGGGGCGTCCTGGGGTGGGGTTCGGTCGCTCATCCGGACTCCTCGATGAGGATGATCTCGCCGGCGCCGAGGCGGACGACTAGGGGGATGTGGGTCGGCCCGCTTCCGACACTGGTCGTGATCGTCTCCGGGGCACCGACCCGGCCGTCGAGGTCCTGCTGGCCGGCCAGCCGACGCAGCGAGACCTGCCCGACATAGATCGTGGCGTCGAGGTCGACCGTGGTGCCCATCGGCACCCGGACGGTCAGCTCACCCGCTCCCATGGCGACCCGGACGGGGACGCCCGGCGGCGCGTCGGCCAACGACAGCCGCGCCTCACCCGCGGTCAGCGCGAACCCTCCCGCCGGCGGCGCCGATGCCAGCCAGGTGCGCTCGCCGAACCCGCCCGTGGGCACGTGCGGCAGGCCGGTGGCCAGCACCACGGCAGCCGCGAGCGTGGCGGTGAGGACGACGCTGAGCCCGGCGCGACGGCCCGACAGGCCGACGAGGACGAGGGCCAGGCCGGCCCCGGCCACCGCGAACGCCCCGCCGACGAGCTCGTGTGAGCCCGGCCAGGCCCGGCCCGTCGCCAGGAGGGAGCCGAGACCGTACCCCGCGACGGCCAACCCGGCCGTCAACAGCAGGGCGAGGAGGCCACCTCCACGGCGGTGCCGGCGCACCACTCGCGGCGGGGCGACGACGACCCCCGAACGGCCGGGTCCGAGGGCATGGGGGGCCGATCCGGGGACCGGGAGAGCCCGCGACGCGGCATACCCGGGGGTCGGCGAGCTCGCGGCCGGCTCGAGGGTGGGTGGCTCGAGGGTGGGTGGCGCGGGGGTGGGTAGCGCGGGGGTCGGGACCGAGGACTCCGGGGCCGGCGTGGGCAGGTGGCTCTCCCGCTGGGAGGGCGAGAACGCGCCCGCCACCCGGTCGGCGTGGCCGCGCAGCTCCTCGGCCATCTGGTCCGGAGTCTTCCCGGCCCGGGCCGACCTCACCGCCCACCAGCCGAACAGACCGACCGGCACGAGCACCAGCCAGAGCCACCAGCGGTCGGCGACGTTGCTGACCAGGGCGATGCCGATGACGACGAGCAGCGTGATGCTCCAGCCGTGGCCGTGAAGCGCTTCCTCGGCGAGGATCCGGCCGTCCCGGGCGGGAATGAGCGCCCACGCGACGAGGTAGGCCAGGCCGCCGAGGCCACCGACGAAGAGCAGGACGATGAGGGCACCGCGCACGACCAGCGGGTCGATCCCCAACCGGTCGGCGACTCCCGAGCACACGCCGGCCAGCCAGCGGTCGTCGGGGTTGCGTCGCACCCCCATGCCGCGCAACGAGGCGAAGGCCCCGTCGAGGGGGGTGGCCCCGGCGGGGCTCGGCGGCGAGAGGTCGGCCATGACCTCATCGTGGCGGCGACGGCCGACAGCCGGCCATGAGGGTCGACCCTGACCTCACCCTGAAGCTACCCCGAGCGGGGGCTCCGACGGCCGCGGCATGGGTCAGGATGGAGTCGTGCCCGATCCGCAGGCCACTTCGCCGGTCCCGACGGCGGTGGAGCGTCCCAAGCTCTACCGCTCGTCCGGAGACCGCTGGATCGCGGGTGTATGCGGCGGGATCGCCGAGCACCTGGGCGTCAGCTCCGCGCTGGTGCGGCTGCTGATGATCGTGGCCGTCGTCGCCGGTCCGGGAGTCCTGCTCTACGGGTTCTTCTGGGTGATGACCCGGCCGGACACCACCGCACGGGCCGGGGGTCCGGAGCAGCGGGAGCGTCGCCCGCTCACCCGCAACCAGCTGCTTCTCGTCGTCGGGATCGCCGGTCTGGTCATCGGAGTCGGCTGGGGTGGTCCCGCGGGTCAGATGGGGCGGCATCTCGGCTTCCTCATCCCCGTCGTCGCCGTCGCGGTCGGCGTCTTCCTCGCGTGGTCCCAGCTCGACGCCTCCGAGCGTGGCCGCCCGGTCGGCCGGTCCCGCCGGGGCCGTCTCGTCGCACTGGCCCGGCCTATCGTCGGCGTTGCGTTGGCGACCGCCGGTGTCGTCGCCCTGGCCACTCAGGGACAGGGCTTCGACGTCGTGCTGACCAGTGCGCTCGCCTCGGTGGCCGTCCTCGTCGGGGCCGCGGTCATTGCTGCGCCGTGGGTCGTCCGCATGTGGCAGGGGCTGCAGGCGGAGCAGGCCGAGCGCATCCGGGCCACGGAGCGCGCCGACATCGCCGCCCACCTGCACGACTCGGTGCTCCAGACCTTGGCCCTGGTGCAGCGGCGCGCCGACGACCCGGCGACGGTGGTGCGGCTTGCTCGGTCTCAGGAGCGCGAGCTGCGAGCGTGGCTCTACACCGAGGAGCACCGGTCCACCGACAGCCTCGTCTCGGCCGTGACCGCCGCCGCGCACGAGGTGGAGGACGAGCACGGCATCCCGATCGAGCTCGTCGTCACCGGTGACCGGCCGCTCGACGACGGTGGGCGGGCGCTGGTCAAGGCGGCCCGCGAGGCCATGCTCAACGCGGTTCGTCACGGCGCGGCGCCGGTCTCGGTCTACGTCGAGGTGGGGGCCCAGGGAGTCGAGGCGTTCGTCCGCGACCACGGGCCCGGTTTCGACATCGGCACCATCCGCGACGACCGCCTCGGCGTCCGCGAGTCGATTCTCGGCCGGATGCGCCGTCACGGCGGGGCGGCGAAGCTCCGCCGGCTCGAGTCGGGCACGGAGGTCGAGCTGACACTGCCGCCCCTGCCGCACGGACCTGAGGAACCACCGGTGTCGCCCGGTGCGGCGCCCGCCACGGCGCCGACCACCGAGCGCATCGACCCACACCCCGTCGGAGGACGACCCTTGTGAGCCCCGCCACGCATACCCCCATCCGGCTGGTCCTCGTCGACGACCACCGGATGTTCCGGTCCGGCGTCAAGGCCGAGCTCGACCCCGTGGTCACCCAGGTCGTGGGTGAGGCCCCGGACGTCGACTCCGCGGTGAAGATCATCCGTGAGACGAGGCCTGACGTCGTCCTGCTCGACGTGCACCTGCCGGGCGGCAACGGCAACGGCGGGGTCGACGTGCTGAGCGGGTCTCGGGGAGCCATGACCGAGGCGGGGCAGCCGGTGCGGTTCCTCGCGCTGTCGGTGTCGGACGCCGCCGAGGACGTCATCGCGGTGATCCGTGCGGGGGCGCGTGGCTACGTGACGAAGACGATCAGCGGCAACGACCTGATGAGGGCGGTACGCCGGGTGGCGGACGGCGACGCCGTGTTCAGCCCGCGGCTGGCGGGGTTCGTCCTCGATGCGTTCGGGGCGACCGCGGGGGAGATCGCGGAGATCGACGAGGAGCTCGACCGGCTGTCGGCCCGCGAGCGCGAGGTGATGCGGCTCATCGCCCGCGGCTACCAGTACAAGGAGGTGGCCAAGGAGCTGTTCATCTCGGTGAAGACCGTCGAGACCCACGTGTCGTCGGTGCTGAGGAAGCTCCAGCTGTCGTCGCGGCACGAGCTGACGGCGTGGGCCATGGGCCGCCGCCTCCTCTGAGCCCCCGCCCAGCGCGGCGCCGGCTTTCTGCCCAATAGGAGCGCCGCGCACGGTTTCCCGGCTGACCAGCGAACATGAGGAGCGCAGCGCACGGAACTCCGTGCGCTGCGCTCCTCATATCGGCCCCACCGTGCGCTGCGCTCCTATTGGGCAGACTCAGCAGACTCAGCAGACTCAGCTGGGCTGGCGCCGTACCAGGCGGCCAGCCGGTCGAAGCCCTCGTCGAGGGTGATCTCCGGGCGCCAGGCCATGGCCGATTGCGTATGCCGCTGGTCGAACCAGTGCGCCGTCGCGAGCTGCGTGGCGAGGAACCTCGTCACCGGCGGGGTGGTCGACGCCCCCGTCAGCCCCCACAGTCCCTCCACCAGGCCGCCGGCCAGCCACGCCGCCGGTAACGGCAGCCGGCCGCGTGGTCCCGGCACCCCGGCGGCCGAGCAGATCCGGCCGACGACCTCAGCAACCGGCCGAGGCTCCCCGTTGGACACGACCAGGGCCTCGCCGTGGACCCGCCTGCACGCCGCGAGAGCCGCGACCAGGGCTCCGGCGGCGTTGTCGACGTAGGTCGTGTCGATGAGCGCGGCGCCCGACCCGACGAGCACCAGCCGGCGGGCGCGAGCGCGCTCGACGATCCGGGCCACCAGCTGGGTGTCGCCCGGCCCCCACACCAGGTGCGGCCGCACCGCCACGACGGCCAGGTCGGCACCGTCCGCGGCCAGGGCCTCGCGCTCGGCGACCGCCTTGGACCGCGCGTAGTGTCCCCGGACCCGCGCGGGGTCGGCCGGGCCCGCTCCCACCCCCATCAGGGCCCGGCCGTGGTGCGCGACGGACGGCGTGGAGACGTGGACCAGCCGGGGCACTCCGGCCGACCGGCAGGCCGCGAGCACCGCGCGGGTCCCGTCGATGTTGGTCCGCGCGAACTCGGCCCAGCGGCCCGTGACGTCCACCTTGGCCGCCAGGTGGAGCACGGCGTCCTGCCCGTATGCCGCACGAGCCACCGCGTCGGCGTCGGCGATGTCGGCGAGCACCTCGACGCAGGGCAGCCCCGCCTCATGCCGCTGCAGCACGGTCACCTCGTCGCCCTGCGCCAGCAGCTGCTCGACCGTGGCTCGCCCGAGCAGGCTGCGGGCGCCGGTCACCAGCACCTTCACGACGGTCGGCCGACCAGCCGGCTCCATGGGACGACACGGCTCCCCGCAAGGGTGCGCGCCGCCTGCTGCGCGACGAGGGCCCGGTCGATCTTCGAGGCGTGCCGGATGTCCACCGGCAGCCGGTCGGTGACGAGCACCGCCGCAACCTCAATGCCGGCGGCCGCCCGGACCGCGTCGGCCAGCAGGGCGGGCGCCACCCGCAGCGACGTCGAACGTCCGGCTACGCGGCGCCGTGCGGCAGCCGGCGTCACCACGACGACGACCACCTGCGTACCCGCCGGGCCCACCCCGACCACCGCGGCCGAACCCACCTCGGCCAGGTCCTCCACGCACTGTTCGACGCCCACCGGGGTGACCGGCCCGGACGGTGTGGTCATGACGTGCGCCAGCCGGCCCTCGACCCACAGCCGGCCCTCGGCGTCAAGGTGCCCCACGTCGCCGGTGCGGTGCCACCCCGCATCACGCGACCCGGCCCGCTGGGTCGCCCACAGCGCGTCGTACCGCTCCTTGACGTGCGCGGCCCGCACGGTGATCTCCCCGGTGCGTCCCGGCGTACGCTCCAGCGCCCCGTCGGCCCGCCCGTCGTCCGACAGGGCGCTGACGCCGACCTCTACTCCTGGCAGCGGCCGGCCCACACAGACGCCGGGCCCCAGACCGGCCCGCTCGATCTCGGGCAGCGTGATGTCGGTGAGCGGGAGGGCCTCGGTCATGCCGTAGGGGGTATGCGTCTCGGCCGCCGGCAACACCTCGCCGACCGCCCTCAGGAGCCGCGCCGGCACCGGGGCGCCGGCGGACACGAGCAGCCGGACGCCGCGCAGGACCTCGCGCTGCCGCGGTGGCGCATCGTGGGCACTGGCGACGACCCCACGCAGGGCGGCCGGCGCGGCGAACACGATGGTGGCGTCGACCGCCGACACCGCGTCGGCGAGCGTCGCAGCAGTCAGCTCCTGCGGCGTGGTCACGTCGATGTCCGGGACCGCGGTGGCGACGCCGAGCCCCGGCCCGAGAAGGGCGAACGGGGCGAAGGCGGCGACGAGCCGGTCGGAGTTCGTGATGCCGTAGGTCGAGCGGATCAGCTCGAGCTGGGCCACCACCTGACGGTGCCGGTAGACCACACCCTTGGCCGGGCCTGTGGACCCGGAGGTGAAGACGACCGCGCACTCGTCCTCCACGTCGGGCTCGGGCGGCACGGGGGCGGCGCGTCCGGTCGCGACCAGCTCGTCGGTGGTGAGGTCTGCGCCCAGGAGCCGGGCCGTGGCCCGGCCGGTGCCCACGGCGACCCGCGCGCCCGGCAGCTGCATCGCCCGGGCAGCGAGAAGTCCTAGGCGGCCACCGATGACCACGTCGGGGGAGGCGCTGCGCAGGGCCCGGCGCATCCCTGTCAGACCCAGCCCCTTGTCGGCGACGACGACGACCCCGCCGGCCCGCCACACGGCGTATGCCGTCGCCGTCAGCTCGGGGGACGGCGGGATGAGCAGCGCCACACGGTCGCCGGCCACCAGCCCGGTGGCGGCCAGTCCGGCCGCCAGGTGCTCGACCCGCTGCGCGAGCGCCGACCAGGTGACCGTCTCGCCGCCGACCGTGACCACGGCGGGGGAGTCGTCCGCCGAGCGGGCGCGCAGGGCGGACCACAGCGTCCGGTGCCCGCCCGACGTCGCGCTCGGCACGGCCAGTGGTGGCGGCGTGGGCGTCGGCGTCGTGGCCCGGTCACCCACCCAGTCCCAGACCGCGCTCGCGTAGTGCGGAGCGTCCTCCTGGACCAGGTGCGACGCGCCCTCGAAGCGATGCAGCGCCGCCTGGGGCAGCCGGACGCGGAGGTCGGCGAGGTAGCGCTCCCCGAAGACCGGGTCGCGGGGACCCCAGAGCAGCAGAGCCGGCACGTCGAGCCCGCGGACCCCCTCGGCGATCTCGGCCAGGGCCGCGGCGGAAGGGTCGTCCGCCGAGAAGGGGATGTCGGCCACGAAGTCACCCACGGCCTGGCGCCGTGCGGCCGACTCGTAGGGCCGCGCGAACGCCCGGCGCACGTCGCGCGGCAGGGCCGGTCTCGACAGCGCCGTCGTCGCGCACACGAACGTCGGCGTCCGCACGCATACCGCGTCCCTCAGCGCTGACGCGTGGGCCAGCCGGATCAGCGCCGGCCCACGGTCGTCGCCCAGGGCGACCGCGGTGTTGGTGAGCACGATGCCGCGCAGCTGCGCGCGGTGCGCGAGCGCCCAGCCGAGCGAGATGGCGCCGCCCCAGTCGTGGCCCACGGTGACGACCGGGCCGGTCAGGCCGAGCGTGTCGGTGAGGCGTCCGAGGTCGGCCACCCGCTCGGCCACGGTGCGGGGGGTGGGCAGGCGGTCGGAGAACCCCATGCCCAGCTGGTCGACGGCGACGACCCGCCACCCCGGCCGGGTGGCCGCCAGGAGGCGGCGCCAGAGGTACGACCAGGTCGGGTTGCCGTGTACGCACATCAGCGTGCCGAGTCGCTGGGTCTCACCGGGCTCACCGGGCTCACCGGGCTCACCGGTGTCCAGGACGTGCCAGGTATGCCGTGTAGCTGCCCCGTCCTGCGGCCCGCCGGGCACGCTGACGAGACGGGACCACGAAGGGTCGAGGCCGGGGAGGCCCGGGGGAGGAAGGCGGGCGGTGGGGGCGGTCACCACTCGATCTCGAGGCAGGACGCGTTGAGGCCGGACCCGATACCCATGAGGAGCACCCGGTCGCCGTCCTCGAGGCGGTCCGCCTCGGCCGCGAGGGTGATGGGGACCGAGGCCGGTCCGACGTTGCCACGGGTCGGGAAGGTGCGCGGCACGAGGGCCGGGTCGATGCCGATCCGCTTGCAGAGGGCATCGGTGTGCACCTGCGAGATCTGGTGGATGACGTAGCGGCTCATTCCCTCGGCCCAGTCGAACTCCGTTGCTGCGTCGGTCCACAGCGCCTCGGTCAGCTCGAGGCCGGCGTCGAGGAGGCCCCTGAGGTCGGTGTTCATGACGTCGTTGTCACCGATGCACAGCTGGTGGTGCTGGGTGGCCGCCCGGGTCGTCGACCCCACCAGACGGTGCCCCCCGGGGTGCCGGTCGGCCGGCCCGAGCACCATGGCGACGGCGCCGGAGCCGAGGGTCAGGGCCGCGAACTCGCGCATGACGTCGTCCGATCCGGTCTCCGGACGCAAGAGGCGCTGGATCGTGGCCTCCTGGACGACGCGGGAGTCCTCCCCGTCGACGACGAGCGCGTACTCGATCACCCCGGAGTCGATCATGGCCCCGGCCAGCTCCATGCCGTTGACGAACCCGAGGCAGGCGTTGGTGATGTCGAAGTTGCGGCAGGACGTCGGCAGCCCGAGCCCGTGGTGCACCGAGACCGCGCTGGACGGCTCGAGGAACTGGCGGCTCACCGAGGTGTTGACCATGAGCCCGATCCGGGTCGGGTCGACGCCACACTCACCGATGGCCTTGGCGCCGGCCGCTACCGCGCCGTCGATGAAGGTGTAGCCCTCCGGCCACCAGCGACGCTCCCGAATGCCGACGAGCCGCTGGAGGAGGCCGGCCCGCATACCCACCCGGCGGTAGGTCTCGGCCAGGCGCTCGTCGAACGCGTCGGACGTGATGATCTCCGGCGCCTCCTCATCGCCGAGGGCGAGGATCGCCGTGTTGGTGAAGCGTTGTGTCGCGTTGCCGCTCATGGAGCATCCCTCGTCGTCAGGCGGCCACGTCGGCCAAGGTGCAGTCTCTCTATTCTCCCCATACCCCGCCCCCGGCGAGGTATCCCCGCTGATCTGGGCGGATGGGTCTCCGCGACCGGTCAACCGGGTGCCGCAACGACGACACCCCCGACCACGGTCAGCCGGTGGTCGCGGACGGCGACGCGAGCGCTGCGGCGAGCCGGTCACGGGTGACCCGGTGGCCGCCGAACACCCGGAACGCCTCCTTGGCCAGCTCGTCCTCGGTGATACCCATGGCGTCACCCGCGACGTGGACCATGGCGTTGTCGATCTCCCGCAGCGCGACATCGTGGAGCGTGCTCCGCCATCCGATGACGTCGCTGACGAAGGCCACGAACTCCTCCTCGAGCGGAGGACGGGTCGCATCCAGTCCGATGGGTCGGCACCTGCGATGACCACACCGCCCGGCGCGGGTTTGAGTTCTCCCGCCACGCCCTCGGGCGTACGCGGCAGGGCGTCATCCTGGGGCCGGGGCACAGCCATGACGGGCGCTGTCCCCCAGCATCGACTCGATGAGCCCCCGCTGCTGGAGGTCGAACGTCACGACGCCGATGGACCGCTCCCGCGCCGGCCAGCGCCGCGGCACCTCGGTGACGACCGCGGCGGCCTCGACCGGGTTGGTCCGCAGGGTGCCCATGGGCCACCGTGGCCGGTCTCGGGTCGAAGCGGCTGTGGTAGCGGCCACGGTGTCGCTCCAACGACGATTTCACCGCTACGACAGCCGCTGCGACTGACGACTCAGGGGATGAGCAGCACCTTGCCGGTGGTCCTCCGGCCCTCCAGCGCGTCGTATGCCGCCGCCGCCTCCGACAGGGGGTAGCGGGCCCCGATGGCGACCTTGAGCGCGCCCGACGCCACGGCCCCGAGGATCTCGGAGGTGCGCCACTCCAGCTCGTCGCGGGTCAGCAGGTAGTGGACCATCGTCGGCCGCGTGAGGAACAGCGAGCCGCTGGAGTTGAGCCGCTGGATGTCGAACGGGGGGACCTGCCCGCTCGCCCCGCCGAACAGCACCATCATCCCGCGGGGGCGCAGGGAGGCCAGCGACGCGTCGAACGTCGACCGGCCCACCCCGTCGTAGACGACGTGGACGCCCTGGCCGCCGTTGAGCTCCTTCACCCGGTCGGCCAGCCCAGCAGGCCCGGTCAGGTCGCCCAGCTGGGAGTAGTCGATGACGTGGTCGGCGCCGAGGTCGCGGCCGATGGCCACCTTCGCGGCCGACCCGGCCGTGCCGATGAGCGTCGCGCCCTTGGCCTTCACGAGCTGCACGAGCAGCTGGCCGACGCCACCGGCGACCGCGTGGGCGAGCACCGTGTCACCGGGCTGCACGGCATACGTCGAGTTGACGAGGTAGTGCGCGGTGATGCCCTGGAGCATGGCCGCGGCCGCGGTCTCGAGGTCGACGCCGTCGGGCACGGGCACGACCTTCTCTGCCGGCAGCGTGACGTAGCCGGCGCCGGTGCCGGGGCCCTGACACCACGCGACGTGGTCGCCGACAGCGAAGCCGGCACCCTCGCCTACCGACTCGCCCACCGACTCGCCCACCGACTCGACGGTGCCCGCCCCCTCGGCACCGAGCACGAACGGCGTCGGCATCGGGTAGACGCCCCCGCGCTGGTAGATCTCGATGAAGTTGACCCCCATGGCGGCGACCTTCACCCGCACCTGACCGGGTCCGGGCGCTCTGACCTCGCGCTCCTCGACGGTGAGGACGTCGCTGCCGCCCTGACGGGGAACGATGAGGGACGGGGTGCGCAGGGCTTCTCCGGAGGTCATGTCGCCCACCCTAGAAGGCCGCGCTGACCATAACGTCGGCTAGTGACGTCCATAACGCAAGATGATGGATCAATCGACTTGCCCCAGGGTCCGCACCTCTGGTGTGCTCCTCTCATGTCCTCCACCGCGACGCGAATGCGCACGGGTCAGCCGGCCACTCCGGCGACCTCCTGGCGCGTTCGGCCTGTCGCGCGCTGTTGTCGCTGGTCGCTGTTCCTTCGCTGACCCAGACCTCTCGACGACCGCCCGCCGGTGTGTGCACCCGGCCCGAACCACCTGGACCCCTCATGACCAGCCTGACTGTTTCGACCCACCTCGCCACACCCGCGACCCTCCCCGCCGTCCCGCTCGCCGAGCTGCGGCGGCTCGTGTGCCGCTACGCCCTCAACCCCAACCTCGCCGCCCTGCTCCCCGAGACGCGGGAGCGCGCGTGGGCCCGCCTGGCCGGCGACGCCCGGTCCGACATCTGGCTCATCTCCTGGCCCGAGGGCACCGAGACCGGCTGGCACGACCACGGCGACGCCGCGGGGGCGTTCGCCGTCGCCTCCGGTTCAATCGTCGAGCTCACCTGGCTGCTTGGCGCCGTCCAGGAGCGACGCCTGGCCGTGGGTGACAGCCGCTCCTCCGGCCGCGACCACGTCCACAACCTCGTCGGGGCGAGCCCGGGCCGGTCGCTCACCGTGCACGCCTACGCGCCGGGCCTGGTGACCATGGGCGCCTTCGAGCTCGGCCCGCGTGGACCGGTGCAGCGCGGCACCCAGGCCGGAGTGTCCTGGTGACCGCGGTCGCGCTCGACCCCGCCGCCCTGGCCGCGCTGAGGGCCTGGGAGACCAGCCAGTTCGCCGCCCCGGCGCGCCCCGCCGAACGCCCCACAGCCACCCGTTCCGGCGTGGCCACCACTCACGGGGTCGACGACCTGGTCGACGAGGCGCGGGCCACCTATGAGCCGGTCTCGGTGCGGGCGGCATACCAGCTCGTGCTGTTCCGACGCGCGGTCCTGGTGGACATCCGGCCCGAGGCGCAGCGCCGCGCCGAGGGCGAGGTCGACCCCGCGCTCGCCCCGGTGGTCGTCGAGCGCAACGTGCTCGAGTGGCCTTTCGACCCGCGCGGCAGCGCCCGACTGCCGTGGGTCACCGAGGAGACCCGGGTGCTCGTGCTGTGCCAGGAGGGGTATGCGTCGTCGCTCGCCGCGGTGAGCCTCGTGCGCCTCGGGGTGCGGGCCACCGACGTCGTGGGCGGCCTCCGGGCGTGGCGTGAGGCAGGGCTCCCGCTCGCCTCCTGACCGGTGCGGCGGCGGGCGGCGGTGTCACCCGGCCGACGTAGGGTGGATGACGAGATGAGCACCCTCTTCGACGACCTCGACCTGCCCACCCCGCCACCGCAGCGGGGCGCGTTCCAGGTCGACGACCGGGGCATCCCGCTCTGGGCGGCCGAGGGGGGCGCCGCACCGTCCGCCCGACGAGACGAGGCACGGACCCGGGGGCCGAGTGACGCCGACGGGCGGCTGCACGACCCCGAGGAGCTGCTCGCCGGCCTCAACCCGGAGCAGCGCGAGGCGGTCGTTCACCACGGTCCGCCGCTGCTCATCGTCGCCGGTGCCGGGTCCGGCAAGACGCGGGTCCTGACGCACCGCATCGGTCACCTGCTGGCCGCCCGCAACGTCCAGCCGGGCCAGGTCCTGGCGATCACCTTCACCAACAAGGCCGCCGGTGAGATGAAGGAGCGGGTCGCCGACCTCATCGGCCCGCGGGCCAAGGCCATGTGGGTCATGACGTTCCACTCGGCGTGCGTGCGCATCCTGCGCAAGGAGGCCACGAGACTCGGCCTGAAGTCGACGTTCTCGATCTACGACGCCGCCGACAGCCAGCGCCTCATGACCATGGTGCTGCGCGACCTCGACCTCGACCCGAAGCGCTACCAGCCGCGGGCGTTCTCACACGCCGTCAGCAACCTCAAGAACGACCTCGTCGACGAGGAGTCGTTTGCCGCCCGCGTCGGCGCCGACGACTCGCCGGCCGCCGCGGGCAGCACCCATCAGGAGCGGATGGTGTCGCAGGCCTACACGGCCTACCAGCGCCGGCTCCGGCAGGCCAACGCGATGGACTTCGACGACCTCATCATGACGACCGTCCATCTGCTACAGGCTTTTCCCGACGCCGCAGAGCACTACCGGCGCCGGTTCCGGCACATCCTCGTCGACGAGTACCAGGACACCAACGTCGCGCAGTACCAGCTGGTCAAGGAGCTCCGCGGGCCGGAGCTGCCGGCTGACGCCCCGGCGCATGCGGTGCCGCCGGGCGAGCTCTGCGTCGTCGGTGACGCCGACCAGTCCATCTACGCGTTCCGCGGCGCGACGATCCGCAACATCGTCGAGTTCGAGGAGGACTACCCCAACGCGCGGACCATCCTGCTCGAGCAGAACTACCGCTCGACGCAGACCATCCTGCAGGCCGCCAACGCCGTCATCGCCCGCAACGAGAAGCGGCGGGCCAAGAACCTCTGGACCGACTCGGGCGACGGCGTGCAGATCGTCGGCTACGTCGGCGACAGCGAGCACGACGAGGCGGCGTTCGTCGCCAAGCAGATCGACCACCTCGGCGACACCGAGGGCGTTCGGCCCAAGGACGTCGCGATCTTCTACCGCACCAACGCCCAGTCACGGGCGTTCGAGGAGGTGCTCGTCCGGGTCGGCATGCCCTACAAGGTCGTCGGCGGCACCCGGTTCTACGAGCGCAAGGAGATCAAGGACGCGCTGGCCTACCTGCGCGTCGTCTCCAACCCGGCCGACACGGTCAACCTGCGCCGAATCATCAACGTGCCCAAGCGTGGCATCGGCGAGCGCGCCGAGGCGTGCGTCGCCCAGCTGGCCGACCGCGAGCAGATCCCGTTCGTGGCGGCGCTCGGCCGGGCGGCCGATGCCCCCGGCATCGCCACCCGGTCGGTGTCCGCCATCGCCGTGTTCACCTCGCTCCTCGAGTCGCTGCGCCAGGTCTGGGACGGCGGGTCCGGGGTCGCCGGGCTGCTGGAGGCGGTCGTCGAGCAGAGTGGCTACCTCAAGGAGCTGCGGGCGAGTGTCGACCCGCAGGACGAGACCCGCATCGAGAACCTCGCCGAGCTCGTCGAGGTCGCGCGCGAGTTCGACGACGAGCGCATCGAGACCGGCGAGGTCGTCAGCCTGGAGGACTTCCTCGAGCGGGTGTCCCTCGTCGCCGACGCCGACCAGATCCCGACGGGGGCGCCCGGAGCCGACGCCGGCGTCGTCACGCTGATGACGCTGCATACGGCCAAGGGACTGGAGTTCCCGGTCGTCTTCCTCACCGGTATGGAGGACGGCACCTTCCCGCACATGCGCTCGCTCGGCGAGCCGCTCGAGCTGGAGGAGGAACGCCGACTGGCCTACGTCGGCATCACTCGGGCGCGGGAGCGGCTCTACCTGTCGCGCGCGGCGGTCCGCTCGGCGTGGGGTGCGCCGCAGTACCACCCGGCGTCCCGGTTCCTCGACGAGATCCCGGCCGAGCTGGTGGTGTGGGAGCGCCTCGAGTCGGCGATCGACCAGGCCCGCAGCGGCCGGCGGATGGGCGGCTCGGCGATGGAGTCGCTGGCCCAGCGCCGCGACCTGGCGCGGGCGTCCTCCAAACCGGCGATCTCGCTCAACCCCGGCGACCGGGTCACCCACGACTCGTTCGGGCTCGGCACCGTGCTGCGGGTCGAGGGGGAGGGCGACAAGGCGATGGCCCACGTCGACTTCGGGAGCGAGGGCGTCAAGCGCCTGCTGCTGCGGTATGCCCCGGTGACCAAGCTCTAGGCCGTAGCGGCGTCTAGGGGTGTCTGGGGTGTCAGAGGTGTCTCGAGAGGTGTCTCGAGGGGTGTCTCGAGGGGCCGGCCCGACCGAGAAGCCAGCGCCTCAGGTCATCTCCGGTGGGCTGCCCTCGACCTCGCGCATCCGGGTGTCGATGAGCTTGCGCACCAGCTCGACGGGCAACGGCTGGTCGGGGGCGAAGTGCAGGGCGCTCTTGGTGGCCTGGTAGCCCGTCAGGTCGTCGGCCAGGGCCGAAAGCACTGAGCCACTGTGCGGCAGGTAGCTGAGGTGGCGGGTGAACGCGGCGAAACCGGCGACGGCCTTGCCGCCCACCTTGAACGCCGGCGCCCCGTAGGAGATGCACTGCTCGGCGTCGGGGACGATGGACAGCATCGTCCGGCGCAGCTGCTCGAGGGTGCTGCGCCCGGGTTCCTCGACGTCGGCAAGGTAGCGATCGATGTCTGCGGCGGCCATGAACCGAAGGTGTCATCGGCCCACGTCCGGGCGCAAGGGGCCTGGCCGACCCCGCCGACCGACCCGCTCACCCGGCCCGCCACGTCGGTGACGACGCGAGCAGGATGACCATCGGACCGCCCAGACGGTCAGGGAACCGGCAGCGGCTCGGGCCGCCCCCAAATCTCAGGAGAGGATCCCCTTTGCGGTCAGCCAGCCGATCGGGGGCACCGGGGTGCCGTTGCCGGGGTGGATCTCGAGGTGCAGGTGCGGACCGGTGGAGTGTCCGGTGTTGCCGGACAGTGACACGGTCTCGCCGGGGGTCACCTGCTCACCCTGGGCGACAAGGAGCTGGCTGTTGTGGGCGAACCAGGAGACGGTTCCGTCCCAGTACTGGATCTCCACCTTGTTGCCGTAGCCACCGCTCCAGCCGGCGAAGGTCACGGTGCCGCTGGACATGGCCCTGACCGGGGTGCCGACCGGCACGGCGTAGTCCTGGCCCAGGTGCATCACGCCCCACCGCATACCGAAGCCGCTCGTGAGCTGCGAGCCGGGACCGACGGGGGCGACCCACCCGGTCGTCGCGGCCCGGGCGTCGGCGGCCGCCTTGGCCGCCCGAGCCTCTGCGTCCGCCTCAGCCTGGGTCGTGGCCGCCGCGTCGGTGGCCGTCGACCCACGGTCGGAACCTCGGGGCGACCCGGTCCTGGTCGACCCGCTCTCTCGGGTCGACGATCGCGATCGTGCTCACGACGGACGCACTGACGTTCTGCCCGGCTGGGCCGATGGGTCCGGCGCCCACCTCGCCGACCGCGCCGACCGCGCCGGCCGCGCCGACCGCGCCGACCGCGCCGACCGAACCCGCCGAGCCGCCGAGGTGGGCACCGGTCGCGGCCAGGACCAGGGTCGCCGCAGCGGCGGTCGGCAGGAGGAAGCCGGGTGGGGTGAACCGTCGCCGGGGGTCGACGCTGGGGTCGACACGGGTGGGAGCACGGGTGGGAGCACGGTGGCGCCCTGCCGGGGCACGGTGCTGCCCACGGTAGCGGTCGTGAGGCAAGGGGAGGATTCCTCGGGGCCGGCCAGGATGGGGACAGCCGTTGACCTTACCGTGACCTTTTCGTGACCTCAAACCCCTCGCAGGGGCTCGGTCGTGCCGGTCGCGTCAGGCGACGGGCCGGCCACGCCCTCCGAAGGGAGTCGCGCCGGGGGCCACGGTGCTGCCGTCGGACCCGAGGTGGGCCAGGGCACTGGAGATCCCGTGCACGACCGACCGCATGATGGGCAGGCTCATGTGGCCCACCCCGTTCATCTCGATGTTGGTGACGTTGAGGTCGGCATGGTCGAGCGCGGCGGTGCGCTGCGGGAACATCAGCTGGTCGATGTCGGACCAGTAGCAGAGGAACCGCGTGCGACAGCCGTGCACCGGCTGCTCGAGCTCGTGCATGAGCGGGCTGCCCGGCCGCAGCTGGCGGGTCAGCCGGCTCGGCCAACCGTAGGCGAGGTAGGTCCCGTGGTGCGGGCTGCCCAGCGTGACGAGGGTATGCACGCGGGCGTCACCGCCCAGCCGGGTGACGTAGTAGCGGGCGATGAGCCCGCCCATGCTGTGGCCGACGACGTGGATCCGCTCGTACCCCGTCTCGGCGACGAGGCGCTCGATCTCCTCGGCGAGCTGGGCGGCGGCGACGCGCACGTCACCGGTGAGGATGGAGTAGTTCATGGTCGTGACCTGGCCGAAGCCGCGCCGGCGCAGGCCGAGCCGGAGCAGGGTGAAGACCGAACGGTTGTCGGCCATGCCGTGCAGCAGCAGGATCGGGGTGCCGGCCGCCTCGATGTCCGAGATGGCCAGGCCGCGTTGCACCGGGGCCAGATGCTCGATCCGGTAGTCATGAGAGAGGTCCCGCGCCCGCGCCCCCACCAGCCCCAAGGGGTAGATGGCCAGATGGGTTCCCAGCCAGACCGCCTCGACGGTCGCGCCCATGAGCCCGGTCGGCGTCGCCAGAGCACGGGCGGTGTCGCCCATCAGCTGGCCCGCGGTGGCTGCGGCTGCGGCAAGGGGGCCGACCGAGGCGCTCGTCGCCCCCAGAAGCGTTCGCTGACTCAGCCGCGGACGCCGCCGCTCACCCCTGGTGTCGGCATCCTCGGCATCGTCGGCATCGTCGGCATCATCGTCGGCATCATCGTCGGCATCATCGTCGGCACCGTCGGGGGGCAGCGGCCGCGCATAGACGGCATACCCGGGAGCAGGGTCATGGTCCGGCGACAGTAACCCGCGCAGGGCGCTTCGCTAAGCTTCGGCCCATGAGCGAGTCCCTGGTGTCGACGACGTCGACCCCCATCCGCGTCGTGGTCGCCAAACCCGGTCTCGACGGCCATGACCGCGGCGCCAAGGTGGTCGCGCGGGCGTTGCGCGACGCCGGCATGGAGGTCATCTACACGGGCCTGCACCAGACGCCCGAGCAGATCGTCGAGGCGGCCATTCAGGAGGACGCCGACGCCGTGGGCCTGTCCGTCCTCTCCGGCGCCCACATGACGCTGTTCGCCAAGGTCGTGGCCCTGCTGCAGGAGCGAGACGCCTCCGACATCGTTGTCTTCGGGGGCGGCATCATCCCGGAGGACGACATCCCGGAGCTGAAGGCCATGGGCGTCGCCACCGTGTTCACCCCGGGGGCGACGACCACCGACATCGTGGCGTGGGTCCGGGCCAACGTCGACCCGGACCGCTGAGGCGGTCTGTCTCACGCGCTGAGGCAGACGTCCGCCGCTGACGGCCGGTGAGAGTGGCGGCGGGCTGGATCGGCCCGGGAAGCGCCCAGGCAACGTTAAAGAGTTGGTAAAATTCCTCGCCGCAGGCGGCGCAGGGGCTCACCATAGAGACACGGAACAACGCGTCACCCCCCCATAGCCGCGGTGCTCCGAGTTGATGGCGGACAGGGTCGGATTCCCCGCATTCCCGCTGCGGGCGCGATCCGGACACCACGCGAGTGGTGGACCGGGAGCGAAAGCCCCCGTATGACCGCGTCGTCGGCGACCGGAAGGTTGTGGGGCCGCCAAGGGGCTGCGGCCCCACAACCATCCCATTGCCGCGACACGTCACGTCGTCGTTGCCATGCAACCAGATGACCTACGCTCCCGGACCGTGTTGCGCCCGACTGACTCCCGGATGCCGTGGCACCCTTCGGCCACCGGTGCCGGTCTGGCCGGTTTTGTCCACCAACGCCTCACGACCTCGGCCGTCACGGTGGCCATGACGGCGGCCATGACGGCGACCATGACGGCGACCATGACGGCGACACCGACCACCTCCACCGCGGCCCTGACCACCTCGCCGACCAGCACGGCGGCGCCGACCTTCCGGTAGGGCAGACCAGTCCGGCAGGGCAGACCAGTCCGGCAGGGCCGACCACGGCCGAGCCGCCCGCCCCCGCCAGCCCTTGCCTCGCTCCCGAGCGGCACGATGCTCGCGGTCAAGATCGACGACACGGTGGGTTCGCGGCCCCGGATCGGGCTCGACCGCGCCGCGGTCGTCGACGTCGAGCCGGTCGAGGGCGGCCTGACCCGCGTGCTCGCAGTGTTCTCCTCCGCCGCGCCCGGCGGCATACCCGGTGGGGTGGGTCCGATCCGGAGCGCCCGTGAGTCCGACGTGACGCTCCTCGCGAACTGGGGCCACGTGGCACTGGCCTACTCGGGTGGCTCGGCCCGCACCCGCTCGGTCGTCGACGGCGCCGACCTCGCCGCCATCCCCTACGACGCGTCGACGAAGGGCTACCGCCGGGCCGGAGACCGTAAGGCGCCCTACAACGTCATCGGCGACACCCGGGCGCTCCTGGCTCGGGCCGGGACCGGTGCGACGTCGGGCGACCCCGGGTTCCGGTTTGGTCCGGCCGGCCCCGGCGGCGGTGCCGGGTCGTCGGTGTCCACGGCCTGGCCGGCCACCCGCATGACGCTGACCTGGGCCGCTGCCCGGCGCTATCTCATCGACACCGACGGCCGCCCCGACATCGACGCCGGCGGGCCCCAGCAGGGCGCGGCCACGGTCATCGGGCAACAGGTGCCGGTGCACCTGAGCGAGAACCGCGTCGTCAAGGGGGTGCCGACGCCGGTCGTGGACGTCGCCGGTCATGGCGCCGTCACCGTGCTCCGGGACGGCTACACCTGGCGGGGTGAGTGGTCGCGCCCGTCGCTGACCGCCCCGACGAGCTTCAGTGCCGACGGCCGGCCCATCGCCATGGCGGACGGGCCGGTCTGGGTGCTCCTGGTCCCCGCCGGTCAGGCCGTCGACGTCGGTTGAGTGGAGCCGACCGCTCACGGTGACCCGGCCGGCCGATAGAGTCGGCCCGCTGAACGGCCCGGGCCTCTCCGGGTGCCGGCCGTCAGAAGTCAGTGGACGTAGCACCCAGCACCGAGCTTCGACGATGGGATGACCGGCGTGGACCTGTTCGAATACCAGGCGCGAGACATGTTCGAGGCGCACGGCGTACCCGTCCTGGCGGGCGTCGTGGCCGACACCGTCGACGAGGTGCGGGCCGCGGCCGAGACGATCGGCCCCCGGAGCGGCGGGGTCGTCGTCGTCAAGGCTCAGGTGAAGACGGGCGGACGCGGCAAGGCCGGGGGGGTCAAGGTCGCCAAGAGCCCCGACGAGGCGGCGACCGCCGGTGAGGCCATCCTCGGCATGGACATCAAGGGCCTCACGGTCAACCGCGTCATGGTCGCCCAGGGTGCCTCCATCGCGGAGGAGTACTACTTCTCGGTGCTGCTCGACCGGGCCAACCGCACCTACCTCGCCATGTGCAGCAAGGAGGGCGGCATGGAGATCGAGCAGCTCGCGGTCGAGCGCCCCGACGCGCTGGCCCGCACACCCGTCGACCCCAACGTCGGCATCGACGACGCCAAGGCGCGCGAGATCGTCGACGCCGCCGGTTTCGACGAGGCCGACAAGGGCGCCATCGCCGAGGTCCTGAAGAAGTTGTGGGACGTCTATCGCGAGGAGGACGCGACGCTCGTCGAGGTCAACCCGCTCGTCAAGACCTCCGACGGCTCGATTGTGGCCCTCGACGGCAAGGTCACCCTCGACGAGAACGCCGCGTTCCGCCACGAGGACCACGCCGCCCTCGAGGACGCCGCCTCGGCCGACCCGCTCGAAGCGGCGGCCAAGGCCAAGCACCTCAACTACGTCAAGCTTGACGGCGACGTCGGCATCATCGGCAACGGCGCCGGGCTGGTCATGTCGACCCTCGACGTCGTCGCCTACGCCGGTGAGCAGCTGGCGGCCGACCGAGGACTCGACACCCCGCCCAAGCCGGCCAACTTCCTCGACATCGGCGGCGGCGCCTCGGCTGAGGTCATGGCCAACGGGCTGCACGTCATCCTGGGCGACGCTCAGGTGAAGTCGGTGTTCGTCAACGTCTTCGGCGGCATCACCTCATGCGACGCGGTGGCCAACGGCATCGTCGGTGCGCTCGACGCCCTGGGCGACGAGGCCACCAAGCCCCTCGTCGTGCGCCTCGACGGCAACAACGTCGAGGAGGGCCGCCGCATCCTCGCCGAGCGGGCCCACCCCCTCGTGAGCGTCGAGGACACCATGGACGGCGCGGCCCGCAAGGCCGCCGAGCTCGCTGCTGCGGCGAAGTAAGGACCCACTGACATGGCGATCTTCCTCACCAAGGACTCCACGGTCATCGTCCAGGGCATGACCGGGTCGGAGGGCATGAAGCACACGACCCGGATGCTCGCCTCGGGCACCCAGGTGGTGGGCGGCGTCAACCCCCGCAAGGCCGGGCAGAGCGTGGACTTCCCCGACGGGGTCACCGTGCCGGTGTTCGGCTCCGTGGCCGAGGCCATCGAGAGGGCCGGGGCCGACGTCTCCGTCGTCTTCGTCCCGCCGCCGTTCGCCAAGGCCGCCGTCGTCGAGGCGGTGGACGCGGGCGTACCGCTCGTCGTCGTCATCACCGAGGGCATCCCGGTCAAGGACACCGCGGAGTTCTACGCCTACGCGCAGGCCAAGGGCGGCACCCGCATCATCGGCCCCAACTGCCCCGGCCTCATCAGCCCCGGACAGTCCAACGCCGGGATCATCCCGGCCAACATCGCCGGCCCGGGACGGATCGGCCTGGTGTCGAAGTCCGGCACGCTGACCTACCAGATGATGTACGAGCTGCGGGACTTCGGCTTCTCGTCCGGCGTCGGCATCGGCGGCGACCCGGTCATCGGGACCACGCACATCGACTGCCTCGAGGCGTTCGAGAACGACCCCGACACCGACGCCATCGTCATGATCGGCGAGATCGGCGGTGACGCCGAGGAGCGGGCGGCGGCCTACATCAAGGACCACGTGACCAAGCCAGTCGTCGGCTACGTCGCCGGGTTCACCGCTCCTGAGGGCAAAACGATGGGCCACGCCGGCGCCATCGTCTCGGGCTCGTCCGGCACCGCCGCGGCCAAGAAGGAGGCCCTCGAGGCCGCCGGAGTCAGGGTGGGCAAGACGCCGTCCGAGACCGCGGCCCTCATGCGCGAGGTCATGCAGTCCCTCACCCGCTGAGCCCTCCTGGCCCCGGATAAAGGGCCCCGGGACGGCGTGCCCTCCTCACCCGGGGGCCGGAGAGCGGCGACCATTGACCTGACATGACCCTTCTCGACACCCTCCGCGACCGCGTCCTCGCTGCGCCTGACCAGGGCACCCGCCGCGCCCCCCACCGGGACCCGGACCGGGAGCCCGCGCCCTGGTGGCAGGCGCCCGCGTCCGGGGCCTCGGCCGCGGCGATTTCCTGGCTCGTGTTGGCGCTGCCCGCACTGGTCGTGTGGGTCGCCACCGCCCACACGACCGTCGGCTGGGGCCAGGCCCTGGGGGTCGCCGGCGCCGGCTGGTTCCTCGGCCACGGCGCCACCGTGCGGGTCGAGGCCCTCCCGCTGACCCTGGCCCCCCTCGGTGTCACCCTCGTCGCTGCGGCCGCGACCGTGCGGGCCCTGCGTCGCCTGTTCGACCGCACCGAGCGCACCGCGGCCGGCACCACCTGGCCCCGCCTGTTGGTGCGCCACGTCGTGCCCGGCTTCGTCCTCGGGTATGCCGCGTTCGCCGCCCTCGTGGCTCTGGTCACCCTGGCCGGCCCCGCGCGACCGCAGCCGGCGACGATGCCCGTGGCGCTCGTGGTGCCCGTGCTGTCGGTCGGCTGGGTCCTCCTCAGCCGACACATCGACGGGCAGGCGGCAGGTCCGATGGACCTCTGGCTCGGCCGGCTGCCCCGCTGGCTGCCGCGAGCGGTCCGTCAGGGCGTGACCGGCGCCGGCCTCCTCCTCGGTCTGGGTGCCATCCTCGTCGCCTCGATGGTGGTTGCCCGGTGGTCGACGGTGGCCGGGCTGCACGCGTCGGTGGGCGCCGGAGCCGTCGGCGCGGTCGTCCTCACGGGGGCCGAGCTGCTGGTGCTGCCCAACCTCGCCGTGTGGGCCCTGTCCTTCCTGGCGGGCCCCGGTTTCCAGATCGCCGACGGCTCCGGCATCAGCCTGGCCGGGGCCCATCCCGGCCTCATGCCGATGATCCCCCTGCTGGGGGCGCTGCCCTCCGACGGCGTCTGGTCGCCCTGGCTGCGGCTGGCCCTGTTCGCCCCGGTGGTCGTGGGCGCCCTCCTGGGCTGGCGCGCCGGCCGCCGCCTGGCCCGGCTGGCCAGCTGGCGCACCAAGCTTGCGGTGGTCGCCACCGCCGCCACGACGTCCGCCGTCGTCCTGACCCTGCTCGCCCTGCTGGGCTCCGGATCGCTCGGCGTCGACCGGCTGCGGGCCGTGGGCGTGCAGCCGGCTCTGCTCGGCGCCGCGCTGCTCGGCGAGCTCGTGGCGGGCGGGGCGGCATACGTGCTGACGGCCCAGCTGCGGCTGCGGTTCCGGCGCCGCTGACGTGCCCGTTGCGTGATGGTGTGGTGAGGGTCCGATGAGAGCCGTCGTCGTCGGTGGGGGCATCGTCGGGCTGGCCACCGCCCGGGCCCTGGCGCTGCGCGGCGACGAGGTCACGGTGCTGGAGAAGGAGCCCGCCCTCGCCACGCACCAGACGGGCCGCAACTCCGGAGTCATCCACTCCGGCGTCTACTACCCGCCCGGCAGCGTCAAGGCTCGGCTCGCGGTGCGGGGCGCCGCCTCGATGACGGCCTACGCGACGGCCCACGGCGTCCTCGTCGAGACCACCGGCAAGCTCGTCGTGGCCAGCTCGCCCGGAGAGCTGCCGGGTCTGCGCCGTCTCGCCGAGCGGGCGACGGCCAACGGCGTGCCCGCCCACCTCCTGTCGTCCACCGAGGCCGCCGACTACGAGCCCTACGTCCGCTGCGTCGGCGCCCTTCGGGTCGAGACCACCGGCATCGTCGACTACCACGGGGTATGCCGGGCGCTCACCGCCGACCTTGGGGCCGCCGGTGGCGTCGTGCGGCTGTCCACCGCCGTCGAGCGGGTGCTGAATGGGCCCGCCAGCGGTCCGCTGCGGGTGCGGACCGGATCCGGGGAGGAGCTGGAGGCCGACGTGCTCGTCGCCTGTGCAGGCCTTCAGGCCGACCTGGTGGCCCGCGCCTGCGGGGTGGACCCGGTGGCCCGGATCGTGCCGTTCCGCGGCGAGTACTACACGCTCGCGGCCCACCGCGAACATCTGGTGCGCGGCCTGGTCTACCCCGTGCCCGACCCCCGGTTCCCCTTCCTCGGGGTCCACCTGACCCGGACCGTGCACGGCGGCGTCCACGCCGGGCCCAACGCGGTGCTGGCGCTGCGGCGCGAGGGCTACACGTGGCGCGACGTCGACCTCGCCGAGCTGCGCGATGCGCTGGCCTGGCCAGGGCTCTGGCGGCTGGGGCGGCGGCACGCCGTGTCCGGGGCCCGGGAGGTGGTGCGGTCCCTCTCCCGCGCGGCCTTCGCCCGCAGCGTGGCGCGGCTCGTCCCTGGGATCACTGCTGGTGACCTCCTGCCCGCGCCCGCCGGAGTGCGGGCGCAGGCGCTCCGGCGCGACGGCACCCTGGTCGACGACTTCCTCGTGCAGAGCGCGCCGCGACAGGTGCATGTGCTCAACGCGCCGTCGCCGGCCGCCACGGCCTCGTTGGAGATCGCCCAGCATCTCGTCGGCCTCGTCGACGACACGGCCCGTTGACAGGTGATCGCCGACTGCTGAGCTCTGACCGGGCTACGCGGTTCAGAGCTCGACGAGCGACCCGAAGATGCTGCGCTGCCGCTGCTGGTTGCAGGCCGCCTGGGCCGTGCCGGTGTTGGCGCCGCCCATGCAGTCCTCGTACTGCTTCTGGGGGCCGTAGAAGGCGACCTGGGTCAGGGCGCCCACGAGCAGCACAGCGGAGAGGCCCAGCGCGATGGCCGGCCCGAAGCGGGTGAAGGCGCTGGCCGAGACCTTGGAGAGCCGCCGGATCTCCCGGATGGAGGCGAAGACGGCCACGCCGAGCGGGACGACGATGACGGCGCGCTGCGGCAGGGGCAGCCCGCCACCCAGCAGGATGAGCAGGAAGAGGCAGGCGATGGTCAGCGAGTAGCGGCCCCGTCTCTGGATCTCCTCCTTGCTGGCCGATGTCGCCACGTTCGCCCCTTCACGTCCCGTTGGTCCGGTCATCTTCGCCCATGACCGCGGCTCGTCGCGGCCCACCGCGCACGTCACCCCAACGTCCTGGCCCGGCGTCGTGTCCCCGCGCCGTCTGGGTAGTGTTGTGGAACGTGACGGATTCCCGGCAGGACACCCCGGGGGTGTCGGCCGAGCCCGTCGGGTCGGTTGTGGTCCTCGTCTCGGGCTCCGGGACCCTGCTGCAGGCGCTGATCGACGCGGCCGCCGATCCCGCCTACGGCGTGCGGGTGGCGGCGGTGGGGGCCGACCGCGCCGACATCGAGGGGCTCGCCCGGGCCGAGCGCGCCGGCATACCGACGTTCGTCTGCCGCGTCGCCGACCACCCGGACCGGGCCTCCTGGGATGCGGCGCTCGCCGACGCGGTCGCGGCCTACGGGCCGGCCCTCGTCGTCTCCGCCGGGTTCCTCAAGCTCGTGGGCCCGGCCTTCCTCGCCCGGTTCCGCGGCCGCTACGTCAACAGCCACAACGCCCTCCTGCCGGCGTTCCCCGGCATCCACGGCCCCCGCGACGCGCTGGCCTACGGCGTCAAGGTCACCGGCGCCACGCTGTTCGTCGTCGACGAGGGCGTCGACACCGGGGCGATCGTCGCCCAGGTGGCCGTACCCGTGTTCGACCACGACACGGTCGAGGTGCTCACGGAGCGCATCAAGCAGGTCGAGCGTCCCCAGCTCGTCGAGGTCGTGGGCCGGATGGTCCGCGACGGGTTCACCGTCACCGATCGGAAGGTCACCATCTCGTGAGTACGCCCGTCCCCGCCGACGCGTCCGATACGGGGCGCCGCCCCATCCGCCGCGCGCTCGTCTCGGTCTACGACAAGACGGGGCTACCGGAGCTCGCGAGCGCGCTCCACGCCGCGGGTGTGGCTGTGGTCTCGACCGGGTCGACGGCCAGAACCATTGCCGCGCAGGGGGTGCCGGTGACTCCCGTCGAGGACCTGACCGGGTTCCCCGAGTGCCTCGACGGCCGCGTCAAGACCCTGCACCCCAAGGTGCACGCCGGCATCCTCGCCGACACCCGAAACCCCGAGCACCTGCGCCAGCTCGAGGAGCTCGGCGTCGAGACGTTCGACCTCGTCGTGTCCAACCTCTACCCGTTCCGCGACACGGTGGCGTCCGGCGCTTCGGTCGAGGAGTGCGTCGAACAGATCGACATCGGTGGCCCCTCGATGGTGCGGGCCGCGGCCAAGAACCACGCGAGCGTCGCCATTGTCACCACCCCGCAGGCCTACGGGCAGATCCTCGAGGCCCTCGAGGACGGGGGCTTCACCCTCGCCCAGCGGCAGCGGCTCGCGGCCGAGGCGTTCGTGCATACCGCCAGCTACGACGTCGCGGTGGCCAGCTGGATGGGCAACGTCGTCGCCGACACGAGCGGCGGCACCGGGTTCCCCGCGTGGACGGGGGCTACCTGGGACCGGGCGGAGGTGCTGCGCTACGGCGAGAACCCCCACCAACGGGCGGCGCTCTACCGCCACTGGCGCCCCGGCATCTCGCAGGCCGAGCAGCTGCACGGAAAAGCTATGTCCTACAACAACTTCGTCGATGCCGACGCGGCCGTGCGGGCCGCGAACGACCACGGCGACCAGCCCACGGTGGCGATCATCAAGCACGCCAACCCGTGCGGCATCGCCGTCGCCGACGACCTCGTCACGGCCTACGAGCGGGCGCATGCCTGTGACCCGCAGTCGGCCTACGGCGGCATCATCGCCACCAACCAGACGGTCACCGCCGCCCTGGTGGAGAAGACCAAGGGCGTGTTCACCGAGGTGATCGCTGCTCCCGCGTTCGACCCCGATGCGCTCGCCCTGCTGCAGGCCCGCAAGAACCTGCGGGTGCTTCGGCTGCCGGAGGGCATGCAGCGCTGGCGCGACGCCATCGAGGTGCGGCCCATCAGTGGCGGCATCCTCGTCCAGTCCGTGGACCGGGTCGACGCCGTCGTCCACGGCAATGTGGGCGACGGCGGCGACGACGGCGCGGTGACCGGAGGCGACGACCCGGGGCATTGGCGGCTGGTCGCGGGAGAGCCCGCCGACGAGGCCACGCTCGCCGACCTCGCGTTCGCCTGGCGGGCGATCCGGGCGGTCAGGTCCAATGCGATCCTGCTGGCCAAGGACGGCGCCTCCGTCGGCGTCGGCATGGGCCAGGTCAACCGCGTCGACTCGTGCCGGCTGGCGGTGTCGCGGGCCGGGGCCGAGCGAGCCGCCGGGTCGGTCGCCGCGTCCGACGCGTTCTTCCCGTTCCCCGACGGCCTCGAGATCCTTCTGGAGGCCGGGGTTCGCGCCGTCGTGTCGCCGGGCGGCTCGATCCGCGACGACCTCATCGTGCAGGCGGCCGACCAGGCCGGAGTGACGATGTACTTCACGGGCACCCGCCATTTCGCCCACTGACGCTCGGCCTGCGCCCGCCCCTCCAGCCGTCGAGCGGAGGGTCTCGGCCCGCACCGGCTGGTCGGTCGCGACCCTCCTGTCGGGCGCCTTCCTCGCCGTCCAGGCCCGGATGAACGGCGAGCTCGCCACCGCGTTCGGGCACGGGCTGGACGCTGCCATCTGGAGCTTCGGGTCCGGCCTGGTGGTGCTGTGCGTGCTGCTCGCCCTCTCCTCGTCGATGCGGCGGGGGTTCCGGTCGGTCCGCGAGGCGTTGCGCGACCGCCGGCTGCGCTGGTGGCAGTGCATCGGTGGGGTGATCGGGGGGCTCTACGTCTACACCCAGGCGTATGCCGTGCCCGTGGCCGGTGTCGCCCTGTTCACCATCGCGGTGGTCGGGGCCCAGACCCTCAGCGCCGTGGGAGTCGACCGTTTCGGCATCGGCCCAGCCGGCAAGGTCGCCGTCTCGTGGTCGCGGCTCCTCGCGGCGCTCCTAGCCGTGGTCGGCGTCGTCATCACCGTGGGTGACCGCGTGTCGGGCAGCTCCGGGACGTCGACCGCCGTGGTGCTGCCCGTGGTTCTGGCGGCGGTGGCCGGCGCCGCGATGACGGTGCAGCAGGCCCTCAACGGTCGGCTGACGGTGGTCGCCGGACAGCCGCTGACGACCACATGGCTCAACTTCGCCACCGGAAGTGCAATCCTGTGGCTCATCGCCATCCCGGCCGCCCGGGGCAGCACCTTCGGCTCGCCGGCCAGTGTCGCGGTGCCCTGGTGGGCGTGGTTCGGCGGAGTGCTCGGCGTCGGGATCATCTCGGTGGGCGCGATCTCGGTGCGTCACCTCGGCGTGCTGCTGGTCAGCCTGCTCATGCTGGCCGGGCAGCTGCTGGCGGCCCTCGTTCTCGACGCGGTCGACGCCGCGACGCGCAGCCACATCACCCCGCTGGCGATCGTCGGGCTGCTCGTCACCCTGGGGGCCGCGGTCCTCGCTGGACTGGCGGCGGCCAGGCGCCCGACGCATACCGAGGACCACCAGGACTCAGCCGACGGCGTGGCAGGATAAGCGCCCGTGACGGCACGCATCCTCGACGGCCAGGCGACCCTCGCGTCGATCAAGGTGGAGCTCGGCCGGCGGATCGCAGTGTTGGCTGAGCGGGGTGTCGTGCCGGGTCTCGGCACGGTCCTCGTCGGTGACGACCCGGGCAGCCGGTGGTACGTCGGCGCCAAGCACCGCGACAGCGCCGAGCTCGGCATCAACAGCATCCGCCGCGACCTGCCGGCGGCGGCGAGCCAGGCCGAGGTCGAGGCGGTCATCGACGAGCTGAACGCCGACCCCGACTGCACGGGGTTCCTCGTGCAGCAGCCGACCGGCCTCGACGAGATGGCGCTGCTGTCGCGGGTGGACCCGGACAAGGACATCGACGGGCTCCACCCGATGAACCTCGGCTGGCTGGTGCTGGGCAAGCCCGCGCCGCTGCCGTGCACGCCGACGGGGTGTATCGAGCTGTTGCGCCGGCACGACATCCCCATCGCGGGGGCGCACGTCGTCGTCATCGGGCGCGGCCTCACTGTGGGCCGTCCCCTCGGGCTGATCCTCACCCGCAGGTCCGAGAACGCCACGGTCACGTTGTGTCACACCGGAACCCGTGATCTCGGTGCGGTCGTGCGCGAGGCCGACATCGTCGTCGCCGCGGCGGGCGTCCCCGGCATCGTCACCGCCGACATGGTCAAGCCGGGCGCCGCCGTCCTCGACGTCGGCGTCTCGAAGGTCGACGGCAAGACCGCCGGCGACGTCGCCGCAGACGTGGCCGAGGTCGCCGGCTGGGTCAGCCCCAACCCCGGGGGCGTCGGCCCGATGACCCGCGCCATGCTGCTCACCAACGTAGTCACCGCGGCCGAACGGCAGGCTGGCCTGCGGTGAGGCTGACCCCCCTGCGGCGCCTCGGGCTGTGGTGGGTGCTCGCCGGGTTCGCGCTCGTAGGCCTCGCGCTCATCGTCGGAGCCGGGCGGCTGCGGGTGGGTGGGTTCGTCATCGGCACGGGCCTGCTGGTGGCCGCGCTGCTGCGTGCGGTGGTGCGCGAGCCCCGGGCCGGCGGCATCGAGGTGCGCGCCCGTGGGTGGGACGTCATCACGCTCCTGCTGGCGGCCGCGCTGGTGTTCGGGGCCTTCTTCCTCGTCAAGACGTGCGGTCCGGCCGACGCGCAGGTCGGCGGCGGCCGGGCCGCCAGCTGCCCCGGCCCCTGACCCCTTCCCACCAGACTCAACAGGGCCCGTCAGCCCCCGAACCGACGGACGCCCGAGTTCGGTCAAGAGGGTATGGCTTGCGCAACCCTCGCCTGTGGCGGCGGACCGAGCGGCTGGCACGAACCCGGTTTGCGACGACATCGGCCGGGCATACCGGACTCGAGCCAGCCGGCCGGTCCGCTATGCGGCTGGCCGGACGCCGGGCATACCGGCTGGCCGTATGCCTGGTCTCAACCCAGCGACTCGGCTCGCCGTTGGGGATTGGCGGACCGAGCGGCTGGCAGGAACCCGGTTTGCGACACGACTTTGCCCGGACATACCGGACTCGAGCCAGCCGGCCGGTCCGGTATGCCGCGCGGCGGCGGGCGCCGAGGGGGGTCAGGAGATGAGGCCGAGGGCCTTAACCGCGTCGCGCTCCTCGACCAGCTCGGCGACCGTCTTGTCGATCCGGTGCTGCGAGAACGCGTTGATGTCCAGGCCCTGGACGATCGACCAGCGGCCGTCCTGCACGGTCACGGGGAACGAGGAGATGATTCCCTCGGGCACGCCGTAGGAGCCGTCGGAGCACACCGCCATCGACACCCAGTCGCCCTCCGGCGTCCCGTCGATCCACGTGCGGGCGTGGTCGATGGTCGCTGAGGCGGCGGAGGCGGCCGACGACGAGCCCCGGGCCTCGATGATCGCGGCGCCGCGCTTGGCCACGGTCGGGATGAAGGTGTCGGCGAGCCACTGCTCGTCGTCGACGGCCTCGGCGGCGTCTCGGCCCGAGACCTCGGCGTGGAAGATGTCGGGGTACTGCGTGGCCGAGTGGTTGCCCCAGATCGTCAGCCTCCGGACCTCGGTCACCGGCACGCCGAGCTTGGCGGCCAGCTGCGAGATGGCGCGGTTGTGGTCGAGCCGGGTGAGGGCCGAGAACTGCTCGCGCGGGATGTCGGGTGCGTTGCTCATGGCGATCAGGGCGTTGGTGTTGGCCGGGTTGCCGGTGATCAGGACGTGCACGTCGTCGGCCGCGACCTCGTTGAGCGCGTTGCCCTGCGGCTTGAAGATCCCGCCGTTGGCCTCGAGCAGGTCGCCGCGCTCCATGCCGGGACCGCGGGGGCGAGCACCGACGAGCAGCGCGTGGCTGACCCCGTCGAAGACCTTCCGCGGGTCGTCGCCGATCTCGACCTTGGCCAGCGTCGGGAAGGCGCAGTCGTCCAGCTCCATGACGACGCCCTCGAGCGTCTTCAGGGCTGGGGTGATCTCGAGGAGCCGCAGCTCGATCGGGGTGTCCTTGCCCAGCAGGTCACCGCCCGCAAGCCGGAAGAGCAGGCTGTAGCCGATCTGGCCGGCCGCGCCGGTCACGGCGACCTTGACGGGCTTACGGGGGCTGGCGGCGGCGGTGTCGGTCACGCCCAGGCACGCTACCAGCCGGTATGCCGGTCCGCCCCCGCGGTGGCCCCGTCCCGTCAGTCGCGGGTGACGGCCTCCGGCCGCACCTCGACGACGACCTCCGGCCGCACCTCGACCACGACCTCGCCCGGGTTGACCGCTCCGCCGACGTCGAGGTTGCTGCGGTCGATGCCGGTGATCGCCTCGAACGACCAGCCGGCGATGACGGCACCGACGATGGGCGCGACGACGAACAGCCACACCTGCCCCGGCGCGCCGTTGCCGTTGAAGAACGCCACCCCGAGCGACCGCGCCGGGTTGACCGAGGTGTTGTCGATGGGGATCGAGATGAGGTGGATCACCGTGAGGGTGAGGCCGATGGCGAGGGGAGCGAACCCGGTCGGCGCGTGCGAGGTGGTCACGCCGAGGATGACGAACACGAAGAAGGCGGTCAGCAGCACCTCCGCCAGGAGGGCGGCGACCAGGGTGAACCCGCCGGGTGAGTGCTCGCCGTAGCCGTTCGCGGCGAGCTTGCCGGTTACCCCAGCGCTGCCGTTGACGCTCTTGGCCAGCCCCCACAGCACCGCCCCGGCGAGGAAGGCGCCGACCAGCTGCGCGGCGATGTAGGCGCCGAGGTCGCGGAGGTTGTCGAACCGGCGAGCCGCCCAGAGGCCGATCGATACGGCGGGGTTGAAGTGGCCGCCCGAGACGTGCCCCACCGCGTACACCATGGTCACCACCGTGAGCCCGAACGCGAGCGCGACCCCGAGCAACCCCACACCCAGCTGCGACGACGGCGCGGTCAGCCCGTTGGGGGTGATGAAGGACGAGGCGAAGATCGCCGTCCCGCACCCTCCGAACACGAGCCAGAAGGTCCCGAGGAGCTCCGCGCCGAGGCGCTTGCGGAGGGGCGGTGTCGTCATGTCCGAAATCTAGCGGAGTGGGAGCGGGGGAGCCCGCCGTGACATATCTTGACATCAAGATATAGGTATGCTGCCCGGTAACGTCCCCGACGAGCGCAGGAGCCGACCCATGAGCCGCATCATCTACACGCTCACCGACGAGGCGCCCCTCCTGGCGACCTACTCCTTCTTCCCGGTCGTCCAGGCGTATGCGTCGGCGGCCGGGGTCGAAGTCGAGACCCGCGACATCTCGCTCGCGGGGCGCATCATCGCGGCGTTCGCCGACCGGCTGCCCGCCGACCAGGTGGAGAGCGACGCGCTGGCCGAGCTCGGCGAGCTGGCCACGACACCCGAGGCCAACATCATCAAGCTGCCCAACGTCTCGGCGTCCGTGCCGCAGCTCAAGGCGGCCGTCGCCGAGCTGCAGGGCCAGGGCATCGACGTGCCCCGCTACCCGGACGAGCCGGCCACCGACGAGGAGCGCGACACCCGGGCCCGCTACGACAAGGTCAAGGGCAGCGCCGTCAACCCCGTTCTGCGCGAAGGGAACTCGGACCGCCGAGCCCCCGCCTCGGTGAAGAACTTTGCCCGCAAGCACCCCCACTCGATGGGCGCCTGGGCGCCGGACTCGCGCACCAACGTGGCGACGATGGGGGCCGACGACTTCCGCTCCAACGAGCAGTCCGTCGTGCTGACCCACGACGACACGCTCACCATCCGTCTCGTGCCCGAAGCCGGTGGCGGGCCGGTGGTGCTCCGCGACGGCATCGCCGTGCTCGAGGGCGAGGTCGTCGACGCGACCGTGATGCGCGTGGCCGCCCTCGACGCGTTCCTGGCTGCGCAGATCGCGCGGGCCAAGGACGAGAACGTCCTGTTCTCAGTGCATCTCAAGGCCACCATGATGAAGGTGTCCGACCCGGTCATCTTCGGGCACGTCGTCCGCGCGTTTCTTCCGGCGGTCTTCCAGCGTCACGGCGCGGCTCTGGCGAAGGCGGGTCTCGACCCCAGCAACGGCCTGGGCGGCATCCTCGCCGGCCTCGACGCCCTCCCCGAGGGGGAGCGCGACGAGGTGCGCTCCGCCATCGAGGAGGGTCTCGCCGGAGGCCCGAAGCTGGCCATGGTCAACTCCGACAAGGGGATCACCAACCTCCATGTCCCGAGTGACGTCATCGTCGACGCCTCCATGCCGGCGATGATCCGCACGTCCGGCCACATGTGGGGTCCGGACGGCGCGGAGGCCGACACCCTCGCCGTGATCCCCGACAGCTCGTACGCCGGCATCTACCAGGCGGTCATCGACGACTGCCGCGCCCACGGGGCGTTCGACCCGACGACGATGGGTTCGGTGCCCAACGTCGGCCTCATGGCGCAGAAGGCCGAGGAGTACGGCAGCCACGACAAGACCTTCGTCATCGGCCAGAACGGCACCGGCGCCGGCACCGTACAGGTCGTCGACGGCTCGGGAGCCGTGCTCATGGAGCACGCCGTCGAGCCGGGCGACATCTGGCGTGCGTGCCAGACCAAGGACGCCGCCATCCGCGACTGGGTCAAGCTGGCGGTCACCCGCGCCGAGGCCAGCAAGACCCCCGCCATCTTCTGGCTCGACCCGCAGCGGGCCCACGACCACAACCTCATCGGCAAGGTTGAGCGGTACCTCGCGGACTACGACACGGCCGGTCTCGACATCACCATCGCGTCCCCGGTCGAGGCCATGGCAACCTCGCTCAGCCGCATCCGCCAGGGCGAGGACACCATCTCCGTCACCGGCAACGTCCTGCGCGACTACCTCACCGACCTCTTCCCGATCCTCGAGCTCGGCACCAGCGCCAAGATGCTCTCGGTGGTGCCGCTCATGAACGGTGGCGGCCTGTTCGAGACCGGCGCCGGCGGCTCGGCGCCCAAGCACGTGCAGCAGCTGGTCCAGGAGGACCACCTGCGCTGGGACAGCCTGGGGGAGTTCATGGCCCTGGCCGAGAGCTTCCGCCACCTGGCGACGTCCACGAACAACGCCGGCGCGACCGCGCTCGCGGAGACCCTCGACCGCGCGACCGAGCGCCTGCTCGAGGAGAACAAGTCACCCAGCCGGCGGGTCGGCGAGATCGACAACCGGGGGAGCCACCTCTACCTCGCCCTGTACTGGGCGCAGGAGCTGGCCGCCCAGACGGTGGACCCCGAGCTCGCGGCCCGGTTCGCCCCGCTCGCCGCGGTGCTCGAGGCCGACGTCGACGCGATCGACCAGGAGCTGCGGGCCGTCCAGGGGCACTCGGTCGACCTGGGCGGCTACTACCGCCCCGACCCGGCCAAGGCCGAGGCCGTCATGCGCCCGTCGGCCCGCTTCACCCAGGCCCTCTCGCTCGTGGCACCGACCGCCCCCAGCGCGGGCTGACGCGGGTTGGCCTCGACGTCGAAGCCCAGGCGCGGTATGCGTTCCTGCTCGACCGCCTCCGCGCGCGCCTGACGCCGCCGGCCCGGATCCTCGAGCTCGGAGCGGCTCCCGGGGACCAGATCGCCGCGCTGGCGGACCAGGGCTATGCGACCACGGCGGTCGACATCGGCATCGCGTCGGACGACTGGGCCGACGGCACGCCGGGGCGGATGAAGGCCCTGTTCGCCGAGCACGGCGTCGACTACGTCGAGTGGGACCTCGAACAGGTGCCGTACCCGCTCGGCGACGCCACCTACGACGGGATCGTCTTCACCGAGGTGTTCGAGCACCTGCGTGACTATCCGGTGCGGTCCCTGCACGAGGTGCGGCGGCTGCTGCGACCCGGGGGTTACCTGTTCTTCAGCACGCCCAACGCGGCATACCTCGGCACCCGTTTGCGGCTGCTCGGCGGGCGCACCGTCTACAGCCCCCTGCCGGACTGGGTCGGGGGTGTGGTGCACGCCCGGCACGCCCGCGAGTACCTGTTCAGCGAGGTGGACCAGGTCATGGCCGACGTCGGGCTCGATGTCGTCTACCGGACGAGCCGGCACTTCCACCAGCACGGCGGGTCGGCGCCGAAACGACTGGTCAAGCGCGGGCTCAACGCGCTGGCGCAGCGACGGCCGACGCTCGGCCCGCAGATCGTCATGGTCGCCCAGCGCCCGCTGTCAGGCGACTGAGCGCTGCCGCGAGCCGGACCGCGCTCGCGTCCCAGCTGAACCGGCGAGCGTTCTCCCATCCGGCGTCCCGCAGCCGTGCGGCTCGAGCCGGGTCCGCCAACAGGTCGACCACCTGCCGGGCGACGTCGTCCGGAGACGTCGGGTCGACGAGCAGTGCGCCGTCGCCGGCCACCTCCGGGAGGCTGGTCCGGTCGGCGGCCACGACCAGGCAGCCAAGGCGCTGCGCCTCCACCACGGGAAGCCCGAATCCTTCATAGAGAGAGGGAAATACGAGGGCAGCGGCCTGGTGGTAGAGCGCGGCCAGCTCGGTGTCGGTGACGCGTCCCAGATGCTGCACCCGCCCACCAGATGGATCACTCGGAGCGAGCGCGGCGGAGGCGCCGCCGCCCGGGGAGGTTCCGAAGACCCGATGGCTGCCGCCACCGACGACGACGACGACACCTTGCCGGGCGAGCGCGGCCGCGACTGGCGCAATGTTCTTGTGCACTGCGGGCGGTCCGACCATGAGGACGAACGACCCGTCCGGGGCGCCGGCGGGCAGGACGGCGGTCGCATCGTCACCCGGCCGGTCAACGTGGTCCACCCCGTTCGGGACGACGACGAGCCGGTCCGGATCGACGCCCAGCACGTCGGAGAGGTCGCGCCGGCTGAACTCCGACACCGTGATGACCAGGGAGGCCCGGTGTGCCACGACGCGGTACATGAGCCGGTACCACGTCCGGAACGCCCGGCTGTAGGTCTCGGGCAGCCGGAACGGCGTCGCGTCGTGCATCGTCGCGACCTGCCGGCGGGCCAGCAGGGGGGCGACACCACCGAGGCTGAGCAGAAGGTCGTGGCGCGCGGCCCACGGCAGGGCCACCTGCTCGAACACCGTCCCGCTCACGCGGGACCGCCTCACCTCCGCCCCCTCCTCCAGCCAGGCCGGGACGACTGCCCGCGCCGGGACCCGGAGGATGGGACGGTCCGAGAGGAGCGGGAGCAGGTGTCGGGTCACCTCACGCGCATACCGCTGGGTGCCGGTCAGCTCCTGCCCGAGCCACTTGCCGTTGAGGGCCAGCCGACGAGGTCGGGGGCTCGTCACCTCGACCGCACCGTCAGGGCTGCCACTGGTCGAGGGTGTCCTGCGCGACCGCCTGGCCCATGGCCGTCATCTTGGCGACGTCGACGACATCGACGTCACCCGCGGCATTGGTGGCGAAGCCGCTGAACGGCGCGGTGATGAAGCGCACCTGGTCCTTGCGGACCGCGCGCAGCGACAGGGCGAGCTGCTGGGTCTCACCGATGTTGAGGCTCTGGTCGACTGTGAGGTTCTTGGTGGCGGCGTCGACGAACGCGGCCAGCTTCACCGGGTTGGTGAGGGTGTCGCCCGACAGGACCTTGAGCATGAGGGCCCGGAGGAACTCCTGCTGCCGCTGACCGCGGGAGATGTCGCCCTGGCTGAGCTGGTAGCGCGACCGGACGAACTCGAGGGCGGTCGTGCCGTTCATGTGCATCGTCGTCCCGGCTACGAAGTTGACGGTGTCCTGATGGCTGGACTCCGCGACGTAGACATCGACACCTCCGACCGCGTCGGTCATCGCCTTGAACCCCTCGAAGCCGAGCAGGGCGACGTGGTCGACATGAGCACCGGTGAGGTTCTGCAGCGTCTGCACGAGCAGCTGCGCGCCGCCGTAGGCGTAGGAGGCGTTGATCTTGTTCTTGCCGTAGCCGGGGATGTCGACGTAGAGGTCTCGGGGGAAGTGGACCAGCGTGACGTTGTGCCGGTCCTCGGGGATGTGCGCGAGCATGATGACGTCGGACCGCCCACCCTCACGGCCGGGTCCGGCGTCGGAGCCGACGAACAGGTAGTTCAGGCCCTTGCCCGACACCGCCGTCGCCCCCGGGGACGGCGTGGGGGCCGGCCCGGCCGGCCCGCCCTTCAGCTGGTCGGGGGTGAGGGCGGGCAGCAGGTCGTCCTTCTGCACGTTGCTCGTGACGAGATGACCGAGATAGAGGGCGTAGCCGCCGATCGCCACGGCGGGCACGACGAGCAGCAGGATCGCCAGGACGAGGACCCACCGGTGACGCCGCCGTGGAGGTGGCTCGGTGGAGCCCTCCGACGAACCGTCGACGGCCGACGCGTCGTCGTCACCCTTGAAGTGCCCGAGGTCGTTCAGGTCGGTCACCGGGTCAGTGTAGATGCGGCGGGGCGGCGGGCCGGAGGTTTCCGGAGTCTCGAGGTGGGGGCGCCAGCATTGTGCGACGATGGCGAACGTTGGATGGGGGGCCGCTCGGGGGGCGTGTCTGAGGGAACAGACACCGCGTCGTTCGGTCTAACGCGATTGCGGGAGAGTGATTTCAGTGGTTGTGGGTAATGCGTTGTGGGTCGGCGTGTGGTTGGCTGTCGGCGTGGTCGGGCTCGTCGTCGGGCTGGTCTGGCTGCGCTTCGTCGAACGCGGCCAGCGTCAGGTTGCTCGGACCCCGGCTGAGGCCTTGGTCCACCCGGCCGCGGGGGCGGACGGCCGGGAACCGGACGCCTTGGCCGGATGACCATTGCGCTCGGACGTCCGTCGACCCGCGCTAGCCGCGGGGTAGAGCGCTACACCCTGCGGATCGCGGTCAGCGACGCGGTCGTCGTCACCTGGGCTGTCGTCGGCGCGCAGCTGGTCCGCTTCGGCACCTCCGCGGTGATGGGAGACGGGCCGCAGACCACCGGGTTGGGTCTCGACTACCCGGTGGTATCTACCGTGCTCGTCGTGCTGTGGCTGGCGTCACTGCGCGTTCATAATGCCTATGACGCCCGTCTGTTCGGCCACGGACCCGAGGAATACCGGGCGGTCGGGTCGGCCACGGTGCGCCTCTTCGCCGCCCTGGCCATCGTGAGCTACCTGTTTAAGCTGGAGCTGGCCCGAGGATTCCTCCTCATCGCCCTGCCCTTCGGGATTGCCGGCCTGTTCTTCAGCCGCTGGCTCTGGCGGCGGTGGCTCGGCACCGAACGAGCCGAGGGACGGCTCTGCGACGCGATGCTCGTCGTCGGTGACCGAGACCACCTCACCAGTCTCATCGAAGCGCTTCGCAGCGTCCCGGAGGCGGGCTACCGCATCGTCGGTGCATGCAGCGACGGCGGTCTACCCATCGTCGGAGTCCCGGTCGTCGGCCGCGAGGACGAAGCCGGCGACGTCGCGGCGCGGCTGGGGGTCGACGTGGTCGCCTGCTCAGGGTCGTGGCGGCTGGGGTCGGAGGGTCTCCGCCGGCTGGGGTGGCAGCTGGAGGGCACCGGGGTCGGCCTGGTCCTGGCTCCCGGCATGACCCAGGTCGCCGGCCCTCGGATCCTTACCCGCCCGGTGGCTGGCCTCCCGCTGCTGCACGTGGAGGCGCCGACGTTCACCGGCCCGAAACGAGTGGTCAAGACGACCTTCGACGTCATCGGCGCCTGCCTCGTCATTCTGGTGCTGAGCCCGCTGCTGCTGCTTGTCGGGCTGCTGATCATGCGCGACGGCGGCCCTCCCCTCTACCGGCAGACCCGCGTCGGCCAGGGCGGCAAGACCTTTACGATGTGGAAGTTCCGGTCCATGGTGATGGGGGCCGACGGGATTCGGCCCGCGGAGACCCACGACGGCGCCGGTCCGCTCTACAAGTTGCGCGCCGACTCTCGGATCACCCCGCTCGGCCGGGTGATCCGCAGCACGAGCATCGACGAGCTGCCCCAGCTGTGGAACGTCCTTCGCCGCGACATGAGTCTCGTCGGCCCCCGGCCGCCGCTAGCCCCCGAGGTGGCGCACTATGAGCAGGACGTGTACCGCAGGCTGCTCGTCCGGCCCGGCATGACCGGCCTCTGGCAGGTCAGCGGTCGCAGCGACCTGCCCTGGGAGGACGCGGTCCGGCTCGACCTCTACTACGTCGAGAACTGGAACCTCGTCGAGGACCTGAAGATTCTCTGGCGCACCGGGAACGCGGTGTTCAAACGCGAGGGCGCCTACTAGCTGCCAGCGGCGAACCGATGCCCCACCCCTGCAGGGTTGCGGACGTAGACGTTCGGCCGCTGACCGACCAGCTGCGCCACGGCTGGGTGCAGCGCGTCATGAGACCGGCGTATTGGACCGGTCGGCATGCGCGCGAATATCGGCCACTGATCAGCCCTGCCCCCGGTTGGCAACGACGGCCGCCCGGATCGCGGCGGGTGTCGCCTCGGCGAAGAACGTGCCGGTCGCACCGGGCACGACAGTGTCGAGATTCCCGCCCCGCGCCCAGCGCAAGGGGTGGGTCGCCCTGTACGCCGCGGCCTCGAGCAGGTGAGCCCGCAGCCCTGGATGCTCGGCACGACGAGAGCGCGGCTCCGGGCAGTCACGAACCGCAGCTCAGCGTCGGACAGGTTGGAGAGCTCGGACTGCACGGGGGTCGCCTTCAGCTCCGTGGCTAAGGGCGTGACCACTGACCTCGGGTGCACAGCTACCGGCACCACCCCAGCCCGGCCAGGCCGCCTTGTCAGCACCGACATCCGACGCTGGCTGGCTCCTGGTCGGCAACGACACCTGGAGGTCCATCGACGGGCTGGTCACCTGGACCAGCGCTGGATGAATGAAAGAGTGTGGCAATGACTGATCGCAAGCCCGTCGAGTGCTGGCTGACCGACATGGATGGCGTCCTCGTCCACGAGGAGCAGGCGATCCCTGGCTCGGCCGACTTCATCGGCCGTCTGGCCGCTCTGGAGCGGCGGTTTCTTGTCCTGACCAACAACTCGATCTACACCCCGCGCGACCTGCGGGCCCGACTGTCTCGCAGCGGGATCCTCATCCCCGAGGAGGTGATCTGGACCTCGGCGCTCGCCACCGCGGCGTTCCTTGCCGACCAGCGTCCAGGCGGAACCGCGTACGCCGTGGGTGAAGCGGGGCTGACGACCGCGCTGCACGAAGTGGGGTACACCCTGACCGAGCGCGACCCCGACTACGTCGTTCTCGGTGAGAACCGAACGCTCTCCTTCGAGTCGATCACCAAGGCGATCCGGCTGATCGACGACGGTGCACGGTTCATCGCGACCAACCCCGATCCGTCGGGACCGTCCAAGGACGGCCTGATGCCGGCCACCGGCTCGGTGGCCGCCCTCATCACCAAGGCCACCGGCCGCCACCCGTACTTCATCGGCAAGCCCAACCCCCTGATGATGCGCACGGCCCTCAACCGCATCGACGCGCACTCTGAGACCACGGTGATGATCGGCGACCGGATGGACACCGACATCATCAGCGGGCTCGAGGCGGGTCTGCGGACGGTGCTGGTCCTCACAGGGTCTACCCGTCGTGAACAGGTGGAGGCCTTTCCCTACCGCCCGACCCGCATCGTCGACTCCATCGCGGACGTGGTCCCGCTGGTCGACAAGCTCAGCCGTCGGTGACGGACGGCGCCTGACCGCCCCCGCAACGGACGCGGACGTCCCTGCATACTGGGGCGCGCTAGGGCTGCCGGGTCTCGCCGACATCCACGTGCACTTCCTCCCGCCGCCCATGCTGGCCAAGGTGTGGGCCTACTTCGACGACGCCGAGGCGAACTATGGCATGGCGTGGCCCGTGCACTACCGCACGACCGAGGACGAGCGGCTGAACACGTTGCGGGGCCTCGGTGTTCGAGCAATCCCGTCGCTGGCGTACCCCCACCGGCCGGGCATGGCGCGCTGGCTCAACGAGTGGTGCACGGAGTTCGCGGATCGGGTTCCGGATGCCGTTCACTCGGCGACCTTCTTCCCTGAACCCAGCGTGGCGGACGACGTGCGTGACGCGCTCGCCGCCGGCGCCCGGCTGTTCAAGGTGCACGTGCAGGTCGGCGTGTTCAGCCCGGTCGACCCGATGCTTGAGCCCGCCTGGACGCAGCTCGAGGCGGCGCAGGTTCCCGTCGTCATCCACGCCGGCTCCGCACCACGTCAAGGGGAGTACACCGGCCCCGACCCGGTGCGAACGCTGCTCGAACGACACCCCGATCTGGTCCTCGTTATCGCCCACATGGGAATGAGCGAGTACCACGCGTTCGCTGACCTCGCTGAACAGCACCCGGGTGTGCACCTGGACACGACGATGGCCGGCACCGACTTCACGGAGCGGTTCGCACCCATCCCCGTCGACTACTACCCGCGGCTCGCCGGGCTGCGCGACAAGGTCGTCCTCGGTGCGGACTTCCCCAACATTCCCTATCCCTACGCCGACCAGATCCGGGCGATCGACGAGATGGCCCGCCGCGCCGGTCTCGACCATGACTGGCTCCGAGCGGTCTTGTGGCACAACGGGGCTCGCCTCATGGGTCTCTCCCGAGGCTCCACACGGGGGTGAGCGCCAGCGCCAAGAACGCCCCCAACGAGACCGCGGTCAATGCGGTGCTCATGGACCTCCAGTTCACGGACGGCACCTACCTGCACACCCTCGCCGCGCCGGCCGGGAACGGCGGCACGTCCGACCCGACCACCCAGGGCGCGAAGTGGGGCGCCGGCCAGTGGCAGCAGGTCACGTCGGGATCGTCTCGGTCGCGGCGGGCAGGCAGATCCAGAGCGTCGACCTCACGTTCGAGTCGGGTGCGGCAAACGGTCCGTTCCGCGGCTTCGTCGACTCGGTATCCCTCACCCACCCGGCCAGCGGCTAGGCGCATACGCGGGAAGATGGGCGACAGCCACGTGTCGTGAATCCTCCCGGCAACGTCCAGCGGTGGGGGGCTGTGGACGGATGACGGCTCGGCGGGTCCGGCCCGGCCACGCTGGAGGACGTGGCCACTGTCGACAGCCGTGAGGTGCAGGCCCTCGCGGACTTCCAACACGGCGTCCTGACCCGCGATCAAGCGCTCCGAAGTGGTCTGACCCCGCGTCAGGTCGGCTACCGCGTGACGTCAGGGCGGTGGTTACGTGTCTATGACGGCGTCTTCCTCACCCAGCCCGGTCGTCGCGACCGGGCCAGCGCGCATTCGGCTGCCGTCCTGGCCTGTGGACCAGGGGCAGTGCTGTCCCGCCTCAGCGCCGGCGTCGTGCTCGGGCTCGTCCGCACCTCGCCCCCGCTGGTGCAGGTCACCGTCCCATGGACGCGGCGGGTCGCCCCCCACCAGGGAGTGGAGGTGCACCGGGCCATGAGGGTCGTGGACGCCACCGAAGTGTGGCAGTGGCGGCCGCGCACGTCGGTCGAGGTGACCGTGATCGACGTGGCGGCTCTGGGGACCGCCGCCGACGCCGTCGCCGTTGCGGCGCTTGCCTGCCAGCGTGGCCGGACCTGGGACCAACCCCTGCGCGCTGAGCTCGCCCTTCGTGCTCGGCACCCGCACCGCGCGATCCTGACGGCGGCGCTCCTCGACATCGGCGAGGGCTTCCAGAGCACCCTCGAGGTGCGGTTCGTCCGCGACGTTATGCGCCCACACGGCTTGCCGACTGGCCGGCTACAGCTGTCGACCCGGGCTGGTGTGCACGACGTGGGCTTCGACGCCGAGAAGGTCCTCGTCGAGCTCGACGGCCTGGCCTTCCACGGGGACCTTCGGTCGCGGGTGGCCGACACCCGGCGAGATCGGCGTGGCGCGGCCCGCGGCTGGCTCACCGTGCGAGTGGTGTGGGTCGACGCCGCCCTGCACGCCTGCTCGACCGCCGTCGACATGGGAGCGGTGCTGAACGACCGGGGCTGGACCGGCCGGGTCCGACCCTGCCGGCGCCGCGACTGCGACGCTCGCATGCGCTGGCTCTGACCGGCTCTGACCGGCTCTGACCGGCTCTGACCGGCCAGTCGGGAAGGATCACCACACCGGAGTGTGGCGGTTCCTCCCGCGTCAGGTGCCCCACACGAGCTCAGCGGTCGCGGGCGGCCGGGGCACCGGCGGTGACCACGAACGACTGCGGCCCCGTCAGCCCGGCCCCCTCGAACGCGTCCACGATGCGCCCGGCCACCCGGTCGGCGTCGGCGGCCGGTACCAGCGCGATGGCCGACCCCCCGAAACCTCCGCCGGTCATCCGCGCCCCGAGTGCCCCCGTCGCCATCGCGGTGTCGACGACGAGGTCGAGCTCACGGCAGGACACCTCGTAGTCGTCGCGCAGCGACGCGTGCGACGCGATGAACAACCGGCCCACCTCGTCGAAGTCCTCGCGCCGCAACGCTTCCACGCATCGCCGAGTGCGCTCGATCTCCGTGACGACATGGCGGACCCGTGCTCGGGTCTCGTCGTCGCCGAGCCGGTCGAGAGCGATGTCGAGGTCGGCCGGGTCGATGTCACGGAGGGTGGTGACACCTAGAGCCTCGACGGCGCGTTCGCACGACGCCCGGCGCGCGGCGTACTGACCGTCGACGAGCGCGTGTTCAGCCCGGGTGTCGACGACGAGCAGCGCCAGATCTTCCGACCCGAGGTCGACCGGCACCTGCTCGACCTCACCCGACCGGCAGTCGAGCAGGAGCGCGTGGCCCGGGGTGACCCTCATCGAGGCGGCCTGGTCCATCCCACCGGTCGGCGCACCGGCGATCTCGTTCTCGGCGCGCTGGCACAGGGCGGCGGCTCGGGCGCGACCCTCGTCGTCGGCGAGCAGTCCCAGGCCGAGCAGGTCGGACAGGGCGGCGACCAGGCTGCACTCGAGGGCGGCCGAGCTCGACAGCCCCGCTCCGACCGGCACGTCACTGGCCACGGCGATGTCGACACCCGGCACCGCGACGCCCTCCTCGCGGAGAGCCCAGCACACACCGGCGAGGTATGCCGCCCAGCCCTGCGGTTCGCCGGGGCCGATGGCGTCCACGTCCATCTCGACGACGCCACCCGACGCCGACGTGCTCGTGGCGCGGAACCGGCCGTCGTCGCCAAGGCGCACCGCGGCATACGTGCGCTGCGGCAACCCGATCGGGAGGGCGAGCCCGCCGTTGTAGTCGGTGTGCTCGCCGATAAGGTTGACCCGCCCCGGCGCCGACCAGACACCGGACGGCCTGCCTCCGTATGCGGACTCGAACGCGGCGGCGGCGGCAGCGTCGGCGGGCACGAGGTCAGCCTGCCACAATGCCATCCATGTCCCTGGCGGCCTCCGCACCCGACGTGACGACGGTCGGGGTCTCCATCCCCATCCCGGCCCCGTTCGGCCCCGACCTCCAGGCGCGGCGGGCGTCCTACGGCGACCCCTTGGCGTGGGTCACTCCGGCGCACATCACGCTGCTCGGCCCGACGGAGGTCGGCACCGCTGACCTGCCCGACCTCGAGGAGCATCTCAGCGCGGCGGCCCGCGAGGTGCAGCCGTTCGTCGTCGTGCTCCGTGGGACCGGCACGTTCCGTCCCCTCTCCGACGTCGTGTTCGTGCAGATCGCCCGGGGGATCTCAGGTTGCGAGCAGCTGGAGCTGGCCATCCGCAAGGGGTCGTGGGGGCGCGAGCTGGCGTTCCCGTACCACCCCCACGTGACGCTGGCCCACGACGTGCCCGAGCAGCAGCTCGACCGCGCTTTCGACGAGCTCGCCGACTACGTCGCGACCTTCGAGGTGGCCGGCTTCCATCTCTACGTCCAGGACGGCGGCGGCGCCTGGGCTCCGGTGCACGAGTTCCCGCTGGGCCAGGCCGACGGGTGACGAGGGTCGCGTGAAGCGGCTCTGGGAGCGCGTCCAACGGCTCAAGCCCTACCGGGCCAACCAGCGCTACAACGACGTGCGGGGCAACCTGCTGTCGGCGGGCATCGCCTACTACGGGTTCTTCTCGGTCTTTCCCGCCGCGGCCATCGGCGCGGTGGTGTTCGGCTTCGCCCTACGCGGCAGCCCGGACCTGCTGGCCAGTGTCGGGTCGGCCCTCGACGGCGCGCTTCCCGGGTTCGTGCAGACCCCCGCGAACCCGAACGGCCTCATCCGGCTCGAACCCCCCGCCCTCTCGTTGCTGACCATCGGAGGTGTCGTGTCGGCCGTGAGCCTCGTGCTCTCCGCGTCGGGCTGGATCGGGTCGTTCCGCGACGGCATCCGGGCCAGCCTCGGCGCGGAGGGCTCACCCGGGAACTTCCTCACCGACCGGGTGCGAGATCTCGGGGTGTTCGCGGGGCTGGGTGTCTCCTTCCTGCTGTCGGCGGCGGTGACCAGTGGCATCGGGGCGGCGGCGGGCTGGCTCGCCCAGCTGGTCGGGCTGGGTGACCACACGCTCGTCCTGCGAGTGATCGGTCTGCTCGTCGGGTATGCCGTCGACGTCGCCGTGCTCGTGCTGCTGCTCCGCGTGCTCTCCGGGCTCTCGGTGCCCTGGCCGGCCATGCGCCAGGCGGTCCTCGTCGGCGGGCTCGGCCTGTCTCTCGTCAAGGTCTTCGGCGTGGCCCTCATCGCCTCGGCCACCCGGAGCCCGTTGCTGGGGTCGGTCGCGTTGGTCATCGGGCTGCTGCTCTGGCTCAACCTCATCGCCCGGATCGTCCTGCTGTCGGCGTGCTGGGCCTACCTCGACCTCGCGGCCGCGCACCCGGAGGAGGAGGCCCTCGCGGGGGTCGACGACGTCCTTGCTGACGACCCGGAGGCGTAACGACCCGGGTGGCGTCCGGCACTCTGCTCTCAAGATCTGGTGAGATGTCAGAGGTACCCTCAGGCGGCAGCCCCGACAGGAGTCGACGATGACACAGGCGGATCTCGACCCGCGCTCAGCCCGTGGCGGCTCCGGCCTGTCCGGGGTCGGCGCACCGGGCCGGGCCAGCATCGCCGCGCGCACCCTGCGCACCGACCGCTGGTGGTTCGAGCCCGCTCTCACGTTCACCCTGCTCAGCCTGTGGCTGCTGTACGCCCTGGTGCGCACCGCGTCGCAGCGCGCCTACTTCGTCGAGGAGTACCACTACCTCTCCCCGTTCTCGTCGCCATGCGTGTCGGCGTCCTGCGTGCCGGCGGCCCGTGACTTCGGGACGTGGTTCGGCGAGTTCCCGTCGTTCATCCCCTTCGCCCTGCTGGTGCTGCCGTTCCTGCTGGGCTTCCGGCTGACCTGCTACTACTACCGCAAGGCCTACTACCGGGCCTTCTGGCTCTCCCCGCCGGCGTGCGCGGTGGCCGAGCCCCACGGGAGCTACAGCGGCGAGACGCGCTTCCCGCTCATCCTGCAGAACGCCCACCGCTACTTCTTCTACGCGGCCATCGTCGTCTCGCTCATCAACACGTTCGACGCCGTCAAAGCGTTCCACGGGCGCGACGGCGGGTTCGGGATCGGTCTCGGCACCCTCATCATGGTGGCCAACGTCGTTCTCCTGTGGGCCTACACCGCATCGTGCCACTCGTGCCGGCACCTCATTGGCGGCCGGCTGCGGCACTTCTCAGCGCACCCGGTGCGCTACCGGCTCTGGACCCAGGTGTCCAGGCTCAACGCCCGACACATGCAGCTGGCGTGGACCACGCTGGCGAGCCTGGTCATCACCGACGGGTACATCGCCCTCGTCTCGGCGGGGTACCTCAGCGACCTGAGACTGGTGAACTGATGGCAGCGGACAACGAGCGCACTCAGTCCAACGAGCGCGCGGAGCAGATCGAACTGCACGACTACGACGTGCTCGTCATCGGCGCCGGCGGCGCGGGCCTGCGGGCCGCGATCGCCGCCCGCGAGGCCGGGATGCGCACGGCGGTGATCTGCAAGTCGCTCTTCGGCAAGGCGCATACCGTCATGGCCGAGGGCGGCATCGCCGCAAGCATGGGCAACGTCAACAGCAACGACAGCTGGCAGGTGCACTTCCGCGACACCATGCGCGGCGGCAAGTTCCTCAACTCCTGGCGGATGGCCGAGCTGCACGCCCAGGAGGCACCCGAACGGGTGTGGGAGCTGGAGACCTACGGCGCGCTGTTCGACCGCACCCCCGACGGGCGGATCAGCCAGCGCAACTTCGGCGGTCACGAGTACCCCCGGCTGGCCCACGTCGGCGACCGCACCGGCCTCGAGCTGATCCGCACGATGCAGCAGAAGATCGTGTCGCTGCAGCAGGACGATGAGCGCGAGACCGGCGACGCCGAGTCGCGGCTGCGGGTCTTCGCCGAGTGCACCATCACCGAGCTGCTCTGCGACGAGTCCGGCGCCATGGCCGGTGGGTTCGGCTACTGGCGGGAGTCGGGCCGGCTGGTCCGGTTCAGTGCGCCGGCGGTGGTGCTGGCGACCGGCGGCATCGGCAAGTCGTTCAAGGTGACGTCGAACTCGTGGGAGTACACCGGCGACGGCCACGCGCTGGCCCTGCGCGCCGGATCCACCCTCGTCAACATGGAGTTCGTCCAGTTCCACCCCACCGGGATGGTCTGGCCGCCGTCGGTCAAGGGCATCCTCGTGACCGAGTCGGTGCGCGGTGACGGTGGGGTCCTGAAGAACTCCGAGGGCAAGCGGTTCATGTTCGACTACGTCCCCGACGTCTTCCGCGGGCAGTACGCGGAGACCGAGGAGGAGGGCGACCGCTGGTACACCGACGCCGACAACAACAAGCGCCCTCCGGAGCTGTTGCCCCGCGACGAGGTCGCCCGGGCCATCAACTCCGAGGTGAAGGCCGGGCGCGGGTCACCCCACGGCGGCGTCTTCCTCGACATCGCGTCACGGCGGCCGGCGGCCGAGATCATGAAGCGGCTGCCGTCGATGCACCACCAGTTCAAGGAGCTGGCCGACGTCGACATCACGGCCGAGCCGATGGAGGTCGGTCCGACGTGCCACTACGTCATGGGTGGCGTCGAGGTGGTGCCCGACACCGGGGCGGCATCTCGGGTGCCGGGTCTGTTTGCGGCCGGTGAGGTGTCCGGCGGTATGCATGGGTCCAACCGCCTCGGCGGGAACTCGCTGTCCGACCTGCTGGTGTTCGGCTGCCGCGCCGGGCTGGGGGCCGCGGCATACGTCTCGGGGTTGGGGGAGACCCGACCGGTCGTCGCGCAGGAGGTCGTCGACGCGGCGGCGGCCGATGCGCTGCGGCCGTTCGAGCTCGAGGGCGGTGAGAACCCCTACACGCTCCACCAGGAGCTGCAGCAGACGATGAACGACCTGGTCGGCATCATCCGCAAGGAGGCGGAGATGACCGAGGCGCTGGCCCGGATCGACGAGCTCAAGGAGCGGGCGCAGCACCTCAGCGTCCAGGGGTCCCGGCGGTTCAACCCCGGCTGGCACCTGGCGCTCGACCTGCGCAACATGCTGCTGGTCAGTGAGTGCGTGGCCCGAGCGGCGTTGATACGACAGGAAAGTCGCGGTGGGCATACGCGCGACGACTATCCGGCGATGGACCCGGCGTGGCGGCAGAAGCTCCTCGTCTGCTCGGGCACCGGCGACGGGCCGGTCAAGGTCGAAGAGGAGGCCACGCCGCCGATGCGGGAGGACCTCCTGGCGCTGTTCAAGCGCGACGAGCTGAAGAAGTACCTCACCGAGCCGGAGCTGGCCGGCCTGCCGAAAGAGGGGGCCTGATGAGCTACGACGCGACGTTCCGGGTGTGGCGGGGCGACGACGCCGGCGGCGAGCTGCAGGACTTCACCGTTGAGGTCAACGAGGGGGAGGTCGTGCTCGACATCATCCACCGGCTCCAGGCGACACAGGCGGGTGACCTGGCGGTGCGCTGGAACTGCAAGGCCGGCAAGTGCGGATCGTGCAGCGCGGAGGTCAACGGACGGCCGCGACTGATGTGCATGACCCGGATGTCGACCTACTCCGAGGGTGAGACCATCACGGTGACGCCGCTGCGGGGCTTCCCGGTCACGAAAGACCTTGTGTGCGACGTGTCGTACAACTACGAGAAGGCCCGGCAGATCCCGGCGTTCGCGCCGCCGGTGGGGGTGGCGCCGGGGCAGTACCGGATGCAGCAGGTCGACGTGGAGCGCTCGCAGGAGTTCCGCAAGTGCATCGAGTGCTTCCTCTGCCAGAACACCTGCCACGTCTCGCGCGACCACGAGGACAACAAGGAGGTCTTCGCCGGCCCCCGGCTGTTCATCCGGGCCGCGGAGCTCGACATGCATCCGCTCGACGCGCGCGAGGACCGGGCCAACTTCGCACGCGACACCCAGGGCATCGGGATGTGCAACATCACCAAGTGCTGCAGCGAGGTCTGCCCCGAACACATCAAGATCACCGACAACGCGATCATCCCCATGAAGGAGCGCGTCGTCGACCGGAGGTACGACCCGATCACGTGGCTTGGCTCGAAGATCGGCCGCCGCCCGAAGTCCTAAGGTCGCCCGGGCGAGGATGTCAGCGCGCTACACGCCTAATAGGAGCGCAGCGCACGGATCCACGGCGTCGCGCTAGACATGAGGAGCGCAGCGCACGGAAACCCGTGCGCTGCGCTCCTCATGTTGCCGGCGGCCTGCGCTGCGCTCCTATTAGGGAAAAGCGCGCGGGCGGGTGGGGCCCGGTATGCGTCAGCGGTGGTGGCGGATCGCGGTGCGCAGGTCCTTGTTGAGCCAGGAGATGACGTCCATCGGGATCTCCTTCGGACACGCCGCGGAGCACTCGCCGATGTTCGTGCAGCCGCCGAACCCCTCGGCGTCGTGCTGGGTGACCATCGACACGACGCGCGCGTCACGCTCCGGCTGACCCTGCGGCAGCAGCCCGAGATGGTTGACCTTGGCGCCCATGAAGAGCATCGCCGACGCGTTGGGGCAGGCCGCGACGCACGCGCCGCAGCTGATGCACGTGGCCGACGAGAACGCCTTGTCGGCGTCCTCCTTGGGCACGAGCACTGCCTGCGCGTCGGGCGCCGCACCCGTGTTGACGCTGATGAAGCCGCCGGCCTGGATGATCCGGTCGAACGCGGAGCGGTCCACAACCAGGTCCTTCAGGACCGGGAACGCGTCGGCGCGCCACGGCTCGACGGTGATCGTCTCGCCGTCCTCGAACGAGCGCATGTGCAGCTGGCAGGTCGTCGTCCGCAGCGGCCCGTGCGCGCTGCCGTTGATCATCAGCCCGCACATGCCGCAGATACCCTCCCGGCAGTCGCTGTCGAAGGCGAACGGCTCCTCGCCGCGCTCGATGAGCCGCTCGTTGAGCAGGTCGAGCATCTCGAGGAAGGCCATGTCGGCAGAGATGTCGGGGACCTCGTATGTGACTAGGCTGCCGGCCGAGTCGGCCCGGGCCTGACGCCAGATCTTGAGGGTGACCTTCACTTGTAACTCCGTTGTTTCATGTGGACGTACTCGTAGGCGAGGTCCTCCTTGTGCAGGACTGGCGCCAGCCGCGCCTCGCCGTTCGCGTCCTGGCCATAACCCCACGCCGCCACGTACGCATACTCCGCGTCGTTCCGCAGTGCCTCGCCGTCCTCGGTCTCGCTCTCCTGACGGAAGTGCCCGCCGCACGACTCCCGCCGGTGCAGCGCGTCGATGCACATCAGCTCGCCCAGCTCGAGGAAGTCGGCCACCCGGCCGGCCTTCTCGAGGCTCTGGTTGATCTCGTCACCGGTGCCGAGCACCCGCACGTTGCGCCAGAACTCATCACGCAGCCCGCGGATGAGGTCGATGGCCTTGAACAGTCCTTCCTCGGACCGCTCCATGCCGCAGTACTCCCACATGATCTGGCCGAGCTCGCGGTGGAACGAGTCGACGGTGCGATCGCCGTTGACCGACAGCAGCGTGCGAACCTGCCGCTCCACCGACTCACGCGCCTGGACGACCTCGGGGTCGTCCTGCGACACCAGCGGATAGGGGCCATTGGCGAGGTACTCACGGATGGTGTTGGGCAGCACGAAGTAGCCGTCCGCGAGGCCCTGCATGAGGGCCGACGCGCCGAGCCGGTTCGCGCCGTGGTCGGAGAAGTTCGCCTCGCCCGCCACGAACAGCCCGGGCAGGTTCGACTGCAGGTCGTAGTCGACCCAGAGGCCGCCCATCGTGTAGTGCACGGCGGGGTAGATGCGCATCGGCGTCTCGTAGGGGTTCTCGCCGGTGATCTGCGCATACATGTCGAGCAGGTTGCCGTACTTCTCGGCGACCGCTTCCTGGCTCATCCGCTGAAGGGCATCGGTGAAGTCGAGGTAGACGCCGCGCGCGAAGTCGCCGACCTTCGGTCCCACGCCGCGGCCCTCGTCGCAGACGTTCTTGGCCTGGCGCGAGGCGATGTCGCGGGGGACGAGGTTGCCGAACGAGGGGTAGATGCGCTCGAGGTAGTAGTCGCGGTCCTCCTCGGGGATGTCACGCGGGTCCTTCTCGCAGTCCTCGCGGTTCTTGGGCACCCAGATCCGGCCGTCGTTGCGCAGCGACTCGCTCATCAAGGTGAGCTTGCTCTGGTGCTCACCCGCGACTGGGATGCAGGTCGGGTGGATCTGCGTGAAGCACGGGTTGGCGAAGTAGGCACCCTTCTTGTGCGCTCGCCACGTCGCGGAGACGTTGCAGCCCATGGCGTTCGTGGACAGGAAGAACACGTTGCCGTAGCCCCCGCTGGCCAGGACCACCGCGTCGGCGAGATGGGTCTCAATTTCGCCGGTGACCATGTCCCTGACGATGACGCCTCGGGCCCGGCCGTCGACGACGACGAGATCGAGCATCTCGTGGCGGGTATGCATCTTCAGCGCCCCAGTCGCGATCTGCCGTTCGAGAGCCTGGTATGCGCCGATCAGCAGCTGCTGCCCCGTCTGGCCGCGCGCGTAGAAGGTGCGCGAGACCTGCACGCCGCCGAAGGACCGGTTGTCGAGCAGGCCGCCGTACTCGCGGGCGAACGGGACACCCTGCGCCACACACTGGTCGATGATGTTGGCGCTCACCTCGGCCAGGCGGTAGACGTTGGACTCACGGGAGCGGAAGTCGCCGCCTTTGACGGTGTCGTAGAAGAGCCGGTAGACCGAGTCGCCGTCGGCCTTGTAGTTCTTCGCGGCGTTGATCCCCCCCTGGGCCGCGATCGAGTGGGCTCGGCGCGGGGAGTCCTGGTAGCAGAACGAGGTGACCTGGTAACCCGCCTCGGCGAGGGTCGCACCGGCGGAGGCGCCGGCCAGGCCGGTGCCGACGATGAGAACGCTGAGCTTGCGCCGGTTGGCCGGGTTGACCAGCTTCGCCTCGAACTTGCGGCGGTTCCAGCGGTCCTGGATGGCGCCGGCGGGCGCCTTGGTGTCGACGACGGGCTCGCCGGTGCGGTAGAGCCCGGTCGCCACGCCGATGTCGGTCGAGCCGCTGCCCGGCGTACCAGCCTGGTTGACGGTGGGGGTGTCGGTCATGGGAAGCGGCTTCCTACTTGACGATGCCAACGAGGACGGAGATGGGCACGAGGGCGAAGCCGATCGACACGACGGCGGCGATGGTGATGGCCACCTGGTTGGCGATCCGCCGCGACCGGGCCGAGTTCGTCCACCCCAGCGTCTGGCTGGCGCTCCACACCCCGTGTCGCAGGTGCATCGCCAGCGCGGCGAGCGCGACGAGGTAGATGACGACGACCCACCAGACCTGGAACCCGGCCACGAGGCGCTGGAACGGGTTGTCGTAGTCGCCGTTGACCCGGATCGTGTTCGAGGTGAACTGCAGCAGGTGGAAGACGATGAACAGGAGCAGCGCGACGCCGCCCCAGCGCATGAACCGCGCCGACAGCGTCGTGGCCGCGGCCTTCTTCACGGAGTACTTGGTGGTGCGTGCGCCCTGAGCCCGGCTCCACAGGTAGAACGCGGAGTAGACGTGCGCGACGAGGGCGCCGACGAGCAGCAGCCGCATGATCCAGAGGAACCCGCCGTCGGGCAGGATCGGGTCACCGAGCACCCGTAGGTGGTGGGAGTACCCGTTGAACGACTCCGCCCCGGCGAACGCCTTGAGGTTGCCGTACATGTGCGCGAGCACGTAGAAGACGAAGAACGCGCCGGTCACCGCCATGACGAGCTTCATGGCGATGGTCGTGCGGCGGGCCGTCAGCGACGACGGCGAAGCGGTGGAGGTGGCCACCGCTTGAATCTACTGCCGCCCTGAGGTCGCTCAGCACCGGGAGAGGGCCCCCGGGGTGTGCCATTCGTCTCGTTCGGTCGCGGTGCCATTACCCTTCGGGACCATGAGCGACGCGGCGCCGCAGGCCATCGACGGCTTCTGGGCGGTCATCCCCGCCGGGGGGGCCGGTACGCGGCTCTGGCCCCTCTCGCGCCGAGCGTCGCCGAAGTTCCTCCATGACCTCACCGGCACGGGACGCACCCTGCTAGAGGGCACCTGGGACCGGCTGGCCCCGCTCAGCGCCGGCCGGGTCGTCGTCGTCACGGGACAGCTGCATGTGGACGAGGTCCGCAGCCAGCTCCCGGATCTCGACCCGGCGGACGTCGTCGCTGAGCCCAGCCCGCGCGACTCGATGCCGGCGATCGGGCTGGCCGCGGCGATCATCGAGCGGCGCGACCCCGACGCCGTGATCGGCTCGTTCGCCGCTGACCACGTCATCGGCCACCTCGACGAGTTCTGGGGCGTCGTCACCGAGGCCGTGGCGGTCGCCCGGACCGGCCGGATCGTCACCATCGGGATCACGCCGACGGACCCGTCGGCGGCCTTCGGCTACATCCGCGAGGGCGCGGCCCTCGATGTGGCCGGCGCCCCGTCCGCGCGCGCTGTGGCCGACTTCGTCGAGAAGCCGGACGCCGCGACGGCCCGGCAGTACCTCGCCCGAGGCGGATTCCGTTGGAACGCCGGCATGTTCGTGGCCAAGGCGTCGGTGCTGCTGGACACGCTCGCCGACTACCACCCTGACCTCGCGGCGGGCCTGCGCGCGATCGCCGCCGACCCCGGACGCCTCGAAGCCGACTGGCCGACCCTGGAGAAGATTGCCATCGACCACGCGATCGCCGAGCCGGCCGCCGCGGACGGAAGGGTGGCCGTCGTGCCGGGGTCGTTCTCCTGGGACGACGTCGGTGACTACGCGTCGCTCGGCTCCCTCCTCGCCGCCGCCGCCGGAACCTCCGAGGGCGGCAAGGGGCTCACGGTCATCGGCGACCCGGACGACGTGGTGGGCGTCGGGGCGTCCGGTGTCGTCGCCGCGCGCGGCGGGCGGATCATCGCCGTCGTCGGGCTGGACGATGTCGTCGTCATCGACACCCCCGACGCACTGCTCGTCGTCAGTCGAGACCGGGCCCAGGACGTCAAGGCGGTCGTCGACCATCTCAAGGCCAACGGCCGCATCCACCTGACCTGAGCCTGACCTGATACCGGCTGACCGGCTGACCGGCCGACCGGCCGGGCGGCCGGCCGGCCGGCCTCAGCCGATGTCGCGTCGCCGGAAGGTCACGCCCGCCGCGGCGACCAGCGCGACCCCGATGGCCAGGAGGACGACGAGCGGAGTCGCCACGACGCTCGACCCGGGCAGCACCACCGCATGGACGAACGGCGACAGGTCGACGACCGGCCGCGGCAGGCCGAACACTGACCCGAACTCGCCGACGACGACGAACAGGGCGAGCAGCGCCCACGCGGCATACACGATGCGCGGCGCGGAGCCGAAGATCGCCAGGGCCAGCCCGATGCATACCCAGACCGGGGGCACCGTCGCCAGCACGCTCGGCAGTAGGTGGGCGAGTGCGGCGCCGAAGCCGCCGAGCGAGCCGGCCGTCGCCACCGCTAGGGCGACCCCGAGGACGAGCATGAGCAGGGCGCTCCCGAGCAGGGCGACGACGGCGTGGCCGGCCAGCACCTCGCCCCGCCGGGTCCCCGTCGCGAGGACCTGTTCGGTGTGCTGGTCGGTCTCCTCGGTGCGCAGCCGCAGGGCCGCGGAGATGCCGTAGGCCGCCGCGCCGATGGCCAGGAACTGCACCTCGGTCGAGAGGAAGGTGTCGGTGAGGGAGCCGGCGTCGCCGCCCAGCTGACGGAGCAGGTCCTGCATCTGGGGGGTGGACGCGAGGGAGGCGACGCTCCCGGCCACCGCGCCCAGGACCGTGCCGAGCACGCCGAAGGCGACCAGCCAGCCCAGGAGAGCGGCGCGCTGCAGGCGCCAGGCGAGGGCCCGGGGGGAGCGGAAGGTCGCCGCTGCTCGGGCCGGACCGGGGCGGGTGGGGAGCAGCCCGGCACCGAGGTCGCGGCGCTCCCTCAGCGCATTCGCCCGAGCGACGAGCACCGCGGTGGCGACGACGGGGACGACGGCCACGGCGAACCGGTCGGCTCCGAACACCTCGATCTTCTCGGCCCAGCCGAAGGGCGACAGCCAGGTCAGCGTGGCGGCCGGGCCGGTGGCCGTGTCGCCGACCGCCCGGAGCAGGTAGGCGACGCCGAGCGCGCCGAATGCCCAGGCGCCGGCGCCGCGGGTGGTCGTCGTGAGCTGGGCGGAGACGGCGGCGACACCGGTGAAGGTCAGACCCGCGGTGGCCCAGGCGAACCCGAAGGCCACCGACCCCCTCACGCCGAGCCCGGCCGCGACGAGGCTGGCGGCGGCCAGGGCGCTGGTGAGCAGGACGGTGGCGGCGGCCAGGAGCGTCGCGGCGGTGAGGGGGGCGCACCGACCGACGGCGCCGGCCCCCACCAGCTCGGTTCGCCCGGCCTCCTCCTCGGTGCGGGTATGCCGCCGGACGAGGACGATGGCCAGCAGGGCGATGAAGACGGCGCCGAGCAGAAGGGTCTTGAAGACGGCGAACGAGTCGGGTTTGGCAGGGTCGGCGACGGGGCCGTACATCCCGACGATGGCGGGGCTGGCGAGCAGGGCCCGGGAGGCTTCGACCGCAGCCGTTCCTTGGTAAAGGTCGAGCGTGCTCTTGGCCGAGCCGCCGGCGAGGACGACGAGGCCCAGCCCGCTCAGCGGGATGAGCAGCCGGTCACGGCGTAGGGCCAGGGCCAGGAGGGGGCGAGTCCCCGCATACGCGTTCACACCGACTCCGAATGATGGGCGTAGTCCTTGAGGAAGAGCTGCTCCAGGGTCGGCGGCTGGCAGGTCAGGCTCTGGATCCCATGCTGCCCCAGGCGGGCCACGACGTCGCCGACCCGAGCGGTGTCGACGGTGAAGGTGACCCGCGAGCCGTCGGAGACGAGGTCGTCGACGCCGGCGATCCCGTCGAGGAGGGCGAGCGGAGGCGCGCCCACGAGGGTGACGTCGACGGAGGTGCGGCTGAGGTGGCGCAGGTCGGCCAGGGCCCCGGTCTCGATCGTGCGGCCGGCCCGGATGATGCTGACGTGGTCGGCGAGGGCCTCCACCTCACTGAGGATGTGGCTCGACAGGAGCACGGTGCAGCCCTGGCGGCGGATGTCCTGAATGGCCTCACGGAAGACCGCCTCCATGAGCGGGTCCAGGCCCGAGGTCGGCTCGTCGAGCAGGAGTAGCTCGACGTCCGAGGCCAGGGCGGCGATGAGCGCCACCTTCTGCCGGTTGCCCTTGGAGTAGGCGCGGCCCTTCTTGGTCGGGTCCAGCTCGAAGTCCGCGATGAGCTGGTCACGCCGCCGGCTGGAGGCGCCACCGCGGAGTCGTCCGAGCAGGTCGATCACCTCGCCACCCGTGAGGTTGGGCCAGAGCGTGACGTCGCCGGGCACGTACGCCAGCCGGCGGTGGAGGTCGGGGGCGTCGTGCCAGGGGTCGCCGCCGAGCAGCGCGACCTCACCGGCGTCGGCGCGCACCAAGCCGAGGAGGATGCGGATGGTCGTGGATTTCCCCGCGCCGTTCGGGCCGAGGAAGCCGTGCACCTGCCCCGCGTCGACCTCGAGGTCGAGGCCGTCGAGAGCGGTGGATGAGCCGAAGGCTTTGCGGAGCCCCCCGACCGAGATGACTCTGCTCATAGCCGCGACTGTACGCTATATTCAGAAGATACTGAATGTTCTAGAGTGGAACCCATGACAGCCGCCGGTCGCCGCGACGAGGACGTCCGTGGGTTCGTCGAGCGGCTCGGCTCGACCCTGACCGACGCCGGTATGCCGCGCCTGCCGGCCCGCGCGTTCGCCGCCCTCCTCGCCGACGACGACGGGCGGATGACCTCGTCCGAGCTGGCCGAAGCCCTCGACGTCAGCGCCGCGTCGGTGTCGGGCGCCGTGAAGTACCTGGCCCAGGTGCACCTGCTGCACCGCGAGCGCGAGGCCGGCACCCGGCGCGACGTCTACGTCGTGCGCGACGACGCCTGGCACGACGCGATGATCAGCAGCCGGCTCGTCTACCTCCCGATCCTCGCCGCGATCGGGTCGGGCGTGGCCGCGGTGGGCGGGCGGCATACCCCCGCGGGTGCCCGGCTGGCCCTGTCGGTGGAGTTCCTGGAGTTCCTCACCGAGGAGATGGAACAGGTCGGCCGCCGGTGGGAGGCCCGCCGAACCACCGGTCGAGCCTGACTTCGTCCCGTCCAGCTGGTCGAAGCCCGGTTTGTGCCGACCTCGTGGGGGCAAACCGGACGTGCTCCCGTCGGTCGGTCCTGTGGACAACGCAGGCTGGACTCGTCCTGGCGGGCTGGTCTGAAGCCCCGCGAGGTCCAGCTCGCGGCCCTCCGCCTGCCGCGCCAGTCTCGCGACCGCGTGCTGGCGGTGGCGAGGGCCGCCGATCCGCGGGCGGCCAACCCGTTCGAGTCAGGTACTCCGCGCCATCGTCACCGCGGTTCCCGGTCTCGAGGTGCAGCCTCAGGTGGTCATCGAGGACGGCGGGTTCCTGGCTCGCGTCGATCTCGCCGACGAACGCCTCCGGATCGTCATCGAGGCGGACAGCTTCGAGTTCCACGGGTCCCGCAAGGCGATGGACCGCGACTGTCGGCGTGACAACGCCTTGGTCGTCCGGGGCTGGTTCGTGCTGAGGTTTACCTGGGAGCAGGTGATGTTCGAGCCCGGCCTCGTGGCGTCCACCGTCCGGGCCATGGTGGATCACAGACGGCGCCGGCCGCACCGACGAGCTGGACCGAGTCGCATACCGGCCGCGAAAAGAGCGTGAAACCGGACATCGACCAGCCGGTCGGGCCGGGTGAGGCGGGTCACCGCGGCGACCGGCGGCGTCCCGGCATCGGTAGCATCCGGGGCGTGGTTGACGGCGCCCGCTCAGAGTCCGACCTCCCGATCCGGCACACCTACGGCCCGGACGACCTCGAGGGGTTCGACCCCGGCGAGCAGCTGGGGGAGCCGGGGGCCTTCCCCTACACCCGAGGCGTGTATGCGTCGATGTACACCGGACGGCCGTGGACGATGCGGCAGTATGCCGGGTTCGGCACCGCGAAGGAGTCCAACGAGCGCTACCACCAGCTCGTCGCGGCCGGCACCGGTGGCCTGAGCGTGGCGTTCGACCTGCCGACACAGATGGGCTACGACAGCGACGAGGAGATCGCGCACGGCGAGGTCGGCAAGGTCGGGGTGGCCATCGACTCGATCGACGACATGCGGGTGCTCTTCGACGGGCTGCCGCTCGGTGACCTCTCCACGTCGATGACGATCAACGCGCCCGGCGCCGTCCTCCTGTTGCTCTACCAGCTGGTCGCCGAGGAGCAGGGCATCCCGGGGGACCAGCTCACCGGCACCATCCAGAACGACGTGCTCAAGGAGTACATCGCCCGCGGCACCTACATCTACCCGCCGCGCGAGTCGTTGCGCCTGGTCTCTGACGTGTTCGCCTACTGCCAGAGCGAGATTCCGCGTTGGAACACGATCTCGATCTCCGGTTACCACATGGCCGAAGCGGGGGCGACACCCGTGCAGGAAATAGCTTTTACCTTGTCCAACGCGAAGGCCTATGTCCAGGCAGCGCAGGACGCCGGGCTCGCCGTCGACGACTTCGCCCCCCGGCTGTCGTTCTTCTTCGTGGCTCGCACCACCCTGCTGGAGGAGGTGGCCAAGTTCCGGGCCGCCCGGCGGATCTGGGCGCGGATCATGCGGGAGGAGTTCGGTGCGAAGAACCCCAAGTCGCTCATGCTGCGGTTCCACACCCAGACCGCCGGCGTGCAGCTGACCGCCCAGCAGCCCGAGGTCAACCTCGTCCGCGTCGCCCTGCAGGGGCTCGGCGCGGTCCTCGGCGGGACGCAGTCCCTGCACACCAACTCCTACGACGAGGCCATCGCCCTGCCGACCCAGAAGGCGGCCCGGCTCGCGCTGCGCACCCAGCAGGTCATCGCCTACGAGACCGACGTGACCAAGACCGTCGACCCGTTCGCGGGGTCGTATGCGGTCGAGGCGATGACCGACGACCTGGAAAAGGCGGTCATCGACCTGATGTCCCGGATCGCTGACTTGGGCGGGGCGGTGGCCGCCATCGAGCAGGGCTTCCAGAAGGCCGAGATCGAGCGGAGCGCCTACCGGATCGCCTTGGAGATCGACAACAAGGAGAGGACGGTGGTCGGTCTGAACCGCTTCACCCTCGACGTGGAGGAGCCCTACGAGCCGCTGCGGGTCGACCCGCAGATCGAGCGGGAGCAGGTGGCCCGGCTGACCGCGCTGCGCGCCGACCGCGACAACGAGGCTGTCCTTGAGGCACTGCAGTCACTCCGAGAAGCGGCGGCCGGCACCGACAACGTCCTCTACCCGATGAAGGAAGCGCTCCGCCTACGGGCCACCGGCGGCGAGGTCGCCCACGCTCTCCGCGAGGTCTGGGGCACCTACGTGCCCCGCGACGCCTTCTAGCCCGGCCGACAGGCGGTCACGGACGGGCGCCCTCGCGTCCCGCGGCGGCGCTGCCCAGCGCGGCGCCTCGCGTCAGGCATACCTCGGGGTCCGCTCCCGTCGTCCACGCGGCCAGCACGCCGGCGTCGAAGGCGTCGCCGCACCCGGTCGCGTCGCCCCCGGTCACCGGAGGGGCGGGCACGTGCCAGGTATGCGCGGGCGTCAGCCAGCGGGCCCCCTCCGCCCCGGCGGACACCGCCACCGCCCCCGCCGCCGCGAGCAGAGCGGCGTCACCGCCCAGCACGAAGCCCTCGACCGCGTTCGGAAGGAGCAGGTCCACGCCGCCCACCCAACCGAGGAAGGTCGCGGCGCCCTCCTTCGCCAGGTGGCTGGCGGCCTGCGGGTCGACGGAGATGCTCCAGCCGAGCCGGCGGGCCCCCTCCAGGGCAGCGAGCCCCGCCGCGCGGGACCGGGGGTCGAGCAGGACGAACCCGCTCAGATGCAGGTGCGGGCGGGCACCGAGGTCGGCGCCCCCGACCACTGCCGCCGCCCGCGCCGCGCCCTCCAGGTCGGGGTCGTCCGGGGAGAGGGCAGCGTTGGCACCCCGGTCGGGCAACATCGTCCGCTCGCCGTCGGACTCGAGGATGACGACGACGACACACGTCGGATGCTCGCGGTCGGTGACGAACCGACACACGACGCCGTCGTCCTCCAGCCGGCGGCGAGCCGCCTGGGCGGCGCCGTCGCGCCCGACCCGGCTCACGAGCGCGACGGGCACCCCCTCCGAGGCCAGCCAGGCCGCCGTGTTTCCCCCCGCCCCACCCGGCACGATGCGGGTGCGGCTGGGCGTGTCGTCGCCGTGGGCCACCGGGCCGCCGGGGCGGACGAGAACGTCGAGGCCCACGTCGCCCACGACGACGACCGGTCGCCGCGGTCGGCCGGGTGGGTTCGGGGCCGACATGCGGGGAGCGTAGCCGCGACGCTCGACCGGCCGGGTCGGCCCGAGTCAGCGAGCGTTCCGGCCGGGGTTCGGTAACGTGGGTGACCACCATGGACCCCTTGCTCCCCGTCCTCCACGCCACCGTCGACGAGCTCGATCCCGAGCTCGTCGCTCTGCGCCGGGACCTGCACGCACACCCCGAGCTGTCGCGCCTGGAGGTCCGCACCAGCGCCGTCGTCGTCGACCGGCTCCGGCAGGCCGGCCTCGCCCCGCACGCCCTCGAGGGGAGCGGGGTCGTCGTCGACATCGGCGCGGGGCGGCCGGCCTACCGCGTAGCGCTGCGCGCCGACCTCGACGCCCTCCCGGTGGCGGAGCGCACCGGCCTGGACTGGGCGTCGACCTCCGACGGGGTCGCCCACGCGTGCGGTCACGACCTGCATACGACCGTGGTCCTCGGCGCGGGGCTGGCTCTGGCCACCTCGCAGCAGGCGCTCGCCGACGCGGGGCTCGGGGTCCGCCTCATCTTCCAGGCCGCCGAGGAGGTCATTCCCGGCGGCGCCCACGAGGTCATCGACGGCGGGTGGCTCACGGGTGTCGACGAGGTCTTCGCGATCCACAGCGACCCGGGACGCGACGTCGGCGAGGTCGGGCTGCTCGTCGGACCGGTGACGGCCGCGTCCGACAGCGTGGAGGTGACCCTCAAGGGCCACGGCGGACACACCTCACGGCCCCACCTGACCCAGGACCTCACCTTCGCCCTGGCCAAGGTCGTCACCGAGGTGCCCGCCGCCCTCGGCCGCCGCGTCGACCCCCGGTCGGGCGCGGCCCTGGTGTGGGGCAGCATCCACGCGGGCGGGGCGCAGAACGTCATCCCCTCCGTGGGCACCGCGAGCGGCACGCTGCGTATGCTCGACGCCGGCCTGTGGACCGAGATCGGCCCACTCGTGCAGGAGCTCGTCGACGCCGTGGTGGCCCCGTATGCCGTGACGGCGGAGCTGCGCTACACCCAAGGTGTCCCCCCGGTCGTCAACACGGCCCCGTCGGTGGACTCCCTGCGCGACGGTGCCCTCGCGGCCGGGGTCGTGCTCGGGACGACGGTCCAGTCCCTGGGCGGAGAGGACTTCGGGTGGTACCTCACGGAGGTGCCGGGCGCCATGGGCCGGCTCGGCACCCGGACCCCGGGAGGTCCCACCTACGACCTGCACCAGGGCGACCTCGTCATCGACGAGCGGGCGATCGGCGCCGGGGCCAAGCTGCTCGTGGGGGCGGTCCTGGACGCCGGTCGACGCCACGCTCAGGCCGCCCTCGACGTTCCGAGTCGATAACGTTCGCCCGCTCTTCCCGCTCGAGCGGCGGACAGGGCCCCGAGGCGGCGATATCTTCGTCAATCGAACGCGCGAACCCACGACGTTCGCCCTGAGCCCCTCCAGAGGAGACCCCCTTGCGTCAGGCAATCAAGATCGCGGCGGCCATGTCGGCCGCCGCTGTGGCGTTGGCCGCGTGTGGCAGCAGCAGCAGCACCACGGGAACCGGCGGCAGTGACTCCGGCGGCGCGGCCACCTCCGGCGGCTCCGGCGGGTCCGGCGGCCTCAAGGTCGGGATGGCCTACGACGTCGGCGGGCGGGGAGACCAGTCCTTCAACGACGCCGCCGCGGCGGGCCTCGACAAGGCCGTCAAGGAGCTGGGTGTCACCTCCAAGGAGGCAGCGGCCACGAACGGCGAGGCCGAGTCGGCCCGCCAGGAGCGCCTCCAGCAGCTGATCGACGCCGGCTACACCAACGTCGTGGCGGTCGGCTTCGCCTACGCCAAGTCGGTGGGGGCGGCGGCCAAGGCCAACCCCAACGTCAAGTTTGCCATCGTCGACGACGCCTCGCCCGACTCGGCCGGGTCGAACGTCGACCAAATCACCTTCGCGGAGGAGCAGGGCTCCTTCCTTGTCGGTGCGGCGGCGGCGCTGAAGTCCAAGGCCAGCCACATCGGCTTCGTCGGCGGCGTCAACACCGACCTCATCAAGAAGTTCCAGGTGGGCTACCAGGCCGGTGCCAAGGCGGTCAACCCCAACATCGTCATCGACGTCAAGTACCTCACTGAGCCGCCGGACTTCTCCGGGTTCTCCTCGGTCGACAAGGGCAAGGCCGCCGCCGACGGCATGTACCAGGGCGGTGCGGACATCGTCTACCACGCGGCCGGCGGCTCCGGCGGTGGCGTGTTCACGGCGGCGAAGGCAGCGGGCAAGCTGGCCATCGGCGTCGACTCCGACCAGGCCAAGACGGCCGCAGCCGATGTGCGCGACGTCATCCTCACCTCGATGATCAAGAAGGTCGACGTCGGCGTCTACGACTTCATCAACTCGGTCAAGAGCGGGTCCTTCAAGGCCGGCAACAAGATCTTCGACCTGAAGGCGGGTGGCGTGGACTACTCCACCACCGGCGGCAAGATCGACGACATCAAGTCCAAGCTCGACGACTACAAGGCGCAGATCATCGCCGGGACCATCACCGTCCCTGCGAAGTGACCGGCTGACCTTCAGCCGAGCTGAGCGAACGACGGCCCGGGCGACGCGGTTGCGTGTCGCCCGGGCCTTCGCGTGCCATAGGTTGGCCAGCACTCCAGCCACTCGGCGCGCCCCCGACGCTCCCTAACCCGCCCTCGGCCCGTAGGAGGATGCCATCACCGACTCCACCGTGACGGACCGTGCCCCGGCCGTTGCCGGCGGCACGGCTCCGGCCGTCGAGTTGCACGGCATCACCAAACGCTTCCCGGGCGTCGTCGCCAACCAGGACATCGAGATCACGGTGGCCCGGGGCACGGTGCACGCGATCGTCGGTGAGAACGGGGCCGGCAAGTCGACCCTCATGAAGATCCTCTACGGCGTGCAGCAACCCGACGAGGGGACGATCGCCGTCAACGGCACGACGCTGACGCTGCGCAGCCCGACCGACGCGATCAAGGCCGGCATCGGCATGGTCTTCCAGCACTTCATGCTCGCTGACAACCTCACGGTGCTCGAGAACGTCGTCCTCGGGGCGGAGAAGCTGCACGGCATCGGCGACGACGCCCGGCGCACGATCGTCGACATCTCCAAGGCCTACGGGCTCGGTGTCGACCCCGACGACCTCGTGGCCGACCTGGGGGTGGGCCAGCGGCAGCGGGTCGAGATCCTCAAGGTGCTCTACCGGGGGGCCAAGATCCTCATCCTCGACGAACCCACCGCCGTCCTCGTGCCGCAGGAGGTCGCCGAGCTGTTCGACAACCTGCGCGAGCTGAAGTCCGAGGGTCTCACCGTCATCTTCATCTCCCACAAGCTCGACGAGGTGCTGTCCGTCGCCGACGAGATCACCGTCATCCGCCGGGGGACCACGGTCAGGAGCAACGTCGACCCGCATACGGTCAACGCCCGGCAGCTCGCCGAGCTCATGGTCGGGTCGGAGCTGCCCTCGCCCAGCACCGAGGAGTCGACGGTCACCGACCGGCTGGTCCTCGACATCGAGCACGTGACGGTCGAGGGCGCGCGGGGCAACCGCCGCATCCTCGACGACGTGTCGCTAACCATCCACGCCGGTGAGGTGCTCGGCATCGCCGGGGTCGAGGGCAACGGCCAGGCCGAGCTCGTCGAGGTGGTCATGGGTATGCGTGAGCCGTCGAGCGGGGTGATCACCCTCGACGGCGTCGACATCTCCGACTGGCAGGTCCGCGAGATCCGGGAGGCGGGCGTCGGGTTCATCCCCGAGGACCGGCATCGGCACGGCATGCTCCTCGACGCGCCGCTCTGGGAGAACGTCGTCCTCGGCCACCAGACCCAGGAACCCAACGTGCGCGGCGGCGGCCTGGTCAACGCCAAGGCGGCCAAGGCCGACACCCAGCGCATCGTCGACGAGTACGACGTGCGCACCCCGTCGATCTTCGTCACCGGCGCCTCGCTCTCCGGTGGCAACCAGCAGAAGCTCATCATCGGCCGTGAGATGAGCCATCACCCCAAGGTGCTGCTGGCCGCCCACCCCACCCGGGGCGTCGACGTCGGCGCCCAGGCCGCGATCTGGGACCACATCAAGCAGGCCCGGCGCGACGGGCTGGCCGTGCTGCTGATTTCGGCCGACCTCGACGAGCTGGTCGGCCTCTCCGACACGGTCCGGGTCATCCTGCGCGGCCGGCTGAGCGGGCCCTTCGACCCCGACACGGTCACCCGTGAGGAGCTGGGCGCAGCGATGACCGGGGCCGGCACGCATACCGAGGGGGAGGCCCGATGAGCCGCATCGACCCACGCCGGGTCGCCCTGGGCCTCGCGGCGCCGCTGCTGGCGATCGTCGTCGCCTTCGTGGTGACGACACTCATCCTGCTCATCGCCAACGACCCGGTGGCCGACGTGTGGCGCCAGCTGGTCAAGGTGCCGCTGCCGCGGCAGCTCATCGCGATCCTCAACGCCGGCACCGTCTACTACCTGTCGGCTATCGCCGTGGCCATCGGGTTCCGGATGAACCTGTTCAACATCGGCGTCGACGGGCAGTACCGCGTGGCGGCCTTCGCCGCCGCCGTCTTCGCCGGGCAGGCCTGGCTCCCGGGCCCGCTCAACATCGTCGTCTCGCTGCTCGTGGCCATGGCGGCCGGTGGTCTCTGGGCCGGGATCGCGGGACTGCTCAAGGTGACCCGGGGCGTCAGCGAGGTCATCTCGACGATCATGCTCAACGCCATCGCGACGTTCCTCGTCTCGTTCCTGCTCAGCAAGGCGGCGAAACGGGTCGAGGGCAGCAACGCCGTCAGCACCAAGCCGATCCCGGAGTCGTCCCGCGTGCCCGGCATCTCCCTCGACGGGATCATCGCCACGCCCAACAAGGTCTACGGCCTGATCGTGCTGGCCGTCGTCGTCGGCGTCCTCTACTGGTTCATCCTCAGTCGCACCCGGTTCGGGTTCGACCTACGCGCCACCGGGCGCTCCGAGAGCGCGGCCGTGGCGAGCGGCGTCAAGGTCAAGCGGATGGTGCTCACCTCGATGGTGATCTCGGGCGCGGCCGCGGGACTGGTCGGTATGCCGCTGCTGTTCGGCCAGGACTACGCCTACGGCGACACCTTCCAGTCCGGACTCGGGTTCGCCGGTATCGCCATCGCGCTGCTGGGGCGCAACAACCCGATCGGCATCGCGTTCGCCGCGCTGCTGTGGGCCTATCTCGACGCCCAGGCCAACGGGCTGCAGATCAACGCCGGCGTCTCCGACCGGCTGGTCCTCGTCATCCAGGGCGTCATCGTGCTCTCCGTCGTCATCGCCTACGAGATCGTGCGCCGGGCCGGGGTCGCGATGGAGCAGCGCCGCGTCGCGTCGCAGCTGGCCGCCGCCCGGAACCCGGCGCCCGAGAAGGAAGGGGCCACGGCATGAGTGACGCCGGCCTGACCCTCGACGCCGACGTCGAGGCCTCACCGCCGCGGACCAGGCGGCGGCCGCGCTGGTTCTGGTTCGCTGTCGTGGGCGGCGCGATCGCCGTCCTGGCGACGGTGCGGGTCATCACCGGCGCCGACGACATCGACTCGTCCGGAGCGCTGATGGCCGCCGTCGGCCTGGCCATGCCGATCGGGCTGGCCGGTCTCGGCGGTCTGTGGAGCGAGCGCGCCGGCGTCGTCAACATCGGGCTCGAGGGGATGATGATCCTCGGCACGTGGGGCGGCGCGTTCTTCGGTTACCACTTCGGGCCCTGGGCCGGCATCTTCGGCGCCGTCCTCCTCGGCGTCATCGGCGGCGCCATCCACGCCGTGGCCACGGTGATCTTCGGCGTCGACCACATCGTCTCTGGTGTCGCGATCAACCTGCTGGGCGCCGGCGCCGGCGCCTATCTGGCCGTGCGGACGTTCAGCAACCTGCCGGGCGGTGGCCCCACGCAGTCACCGCCGTTGCAGCAGCTGCCCTTCATCAGCGTCCCGGGGTTCTCCGACGCGCTGGGCTCGATCGAGAAGGACCAGTGGTGGGTGGTCGCCGACCTCGCCGCGATCCTGCGCGCCCTGACGACCAACCTCAACGTGCTGACGATCATCGCCGTCGGCCTTCTGGTGCTCTCCTGGTGGGTGCTGTGGCGGACCCCCTTCGGGCTGCGGCTCCGGTCGTGTGGCGAGGCCCCGCAGGCCGCGGAGACGTTGGGCGTCAACGTGATCCGCTACAAGTTCCTGGCGGTGCTCATCTCCGGTGGCCTCGCGGGGCTGGCCGGCGGGTTCCTCGTCCTCGTTGCGTCGAACCTCTACCGCGAGGGCCAGACCGGGGGCCGGGGCTACATCGGCCTCGCCGCCATGATCTTCGGCAACTGGCGCCCCGGTGGCCTCGCCAGCGGTGCCGCCCTCTTCGGCTATGCCGACGCCGTGCAGCTGCGCGGCGGCGGCGACGTCGTGCGGGCCTACCTGCTCCCCTTCGCTATCGGCTTGGTGGCCTGGGGCGTCTGGCAGCTCGTGCGGCGTCGACAGGGCAAGCCCGTCGTCGGCGTGGTCAGTGTCGTCATGGGCATCCTCGCGTTCCTGTGGTTCTTCCTCACCTCGCAGGTGCCCAACGAGTTCACCGGCATGACGCCCTACGTCGCGACCCTCCTCGTGCTCGCCTTCGCCGCCCAACGGTTGCGGCCGCCGGCCGCCGACGGGCAGATCTACCGCAAGGGCGAGGCCAGCTGATGGCGGAGCAGGTCGACTGGGCCGCGTTGCACGCGGCGGCGATCGACGCCATGGGGCACGCGTACGCGCCCTACTCCCACTTTCCCGTCGGGGTGGCCGGGCTCGTCGACGACGGCCGGGTCGTCACCGGGTGCAACGTCGAGAACGCCGCCTACGGGGTCGCCCTCTGCGCCGAGTGCGGGATGGTGTCGCAGCTGCACATCACCGGAGGTGGTCGGCTCACCGCGGTGGTCTGCGTCGGCGGCGACGGCGAGCCGCTCATGCCCTGCGGCCGTTGCCGTCAGCTGTTGTGGGAGAACGGCGGCGCGGTATGCCGCCTGCTCACCCCCGAGGGCGAGCTGCCGATGAGCGCGGTGCTGCCGCAGGCCTTCGGCGCCGACGACCTCGACGCTGCAGCGGCCCGCCCGCCGGCCTGACCGGCAGTCCCCCCATCCCCACCGGACTCACGTGTTTGTCGGTTCCGGGCCGCCAAGCTGGCCGAAACCGACAAACACGTGAGTCCGGTCGGGTTTCTGGGGTCCGAGCGGGTTCCGCTGTCAGTGAATCGCCACCCGGACCCCGCACCGTCGCGGCTCCGGTCGGCCATGATGACGGGATGAGTGAGCCCTTCGACGCCGTCGACGTCATCACCACCAAACGCGACCGCGGCGAGCTGAGCGACGGCCAGATCGACTGGGTCGTCGATGCCTACACCCGGGGCGTCGTCGCCGACGAGCAGATGTCGGCGCTCGCGATGGCGGTGCTACTCAACGGGATGCAGCGCCGCGAGATCGCCCGGTGGACCGCGGCCATGATCGCGTCGGGGGAGCGGATGGACTTCTCGTCGCTGTCGCGCCCGACGGCCGACAAGCACTCGACCGGTGGTGTGGGCGACAAGATCACCCTGCCCCTCGCCCCTCTCGTCGGCGCCTGCGGGGTGGCCGTACCGCAGCTGTCGGGACGCGGGCTCGGCCACACCGGCGGCACGCTCGACAAGCTCGAGTCGATCCCCGGCTGGCGCGCGGCCCTCAGCACCGCCGAGATGATGCGCCAGCTCGAGGACGTGGGCGCGGTGATCTGCGCCGCCGGCGACGGTCTCGCCCCGGCGGACAAGAAGCTGTATGCGTTGCGCGACGTCACCGGCACGGTCGAGGCCCCCCCCCTCATCGCCAGCTCGATCATGAGCAAGAAGATCGCCGAGGGCACCGGAGCCTTGGTGCTCGACGTCAAGGTCGGGTCGGGCGCGTTCATGAAGAACGTCGACCAGGCCCGCGAGCTGGCCGAGACGATGGTCGCGCTCGGCACCGACGCGGGTGTCAGGACCGTGGCCCTGCTGACGAACATGCAGACCCCGCTGGGTCTCACCGCCGGAAACGCCCTGGAGGTGCGGGAATCCGTGGAGGTGCTCGCCGGTGGAGGCCCTGAGGACGTCGTCGAGCTCACCCTCACGCTGGCCCGCGAGATGCTCGCCGCGGCGGGGCGCGACGATGTCGACCCCGCCGATGCCCTGGCCGACGGCCGCGCGATGGACGTCTGGCGGCGCATGATCCAGGCTCAAGGTGGCGACCCGGATGTGCAGCTGCCCGTCGCTCGCGAGACCTTTGAGGTGCTCGTCCCGGCCGACGGGGTGCTGACCCAGCTCGACGCCTACCAGGTCGGGGTGGCCGCCTGGCGGCTCGGTGCCGGCCGTGCCCGCAAGGAGGACCCGGTGCAGGCCGGTGCCGGCATCGAGATCCACGCCAAGCCCGGCGCGACGGTGCGCGGAGGTGACCGGCTGCTGACCCTGCACACCGACGAGCCGGAGCGGTTCGCGCGGGCGTTGGAGGTGCTCGACGGGGCGTTCTTCATCGCCCCGCACGGGTCGCGACCCGACCTGCTGCCCCTGGTGGTCGAGCGCGTCGGGTGATGCCGAGACCTCCCGGCGCCTGCGCCTAAGGTGATCGGCATGCCGCAGCTCATCGCCGCTCCCACCCGCATCTCCGTGCCTGGGGGGAAGGTCATCGACGAGTACGTCGGGGCCGTCAACACCCCGGACACACCGCTGCCCGAGTCGGTGTCGGTGGCCCACATGGTCGCGCCGGCCCGCTGGTCGGAGCCGTTCCAGACCCCCGAGTTCGGCGAGGTCACGCTGGTGCTCAAGGGACTGGTCCGGGTCGACCACGACGGTGGCGTCCTCGAGGTGGCCGCCGGTCAGTCGGTCATCACCGGTGCGGGCGAACGGGTCCGCTACTCCACCGGTGACGAGGGTGCCGAGTACGTTGCCATCTGCCTCCCGGCGTTCGACCCGGAGAAGGCGCACCGCGATGACGACTGAGCCGACCACTGGGCCGACCACCGGGCCTCTGACCCCTGACGTCCTGCGGGCGGCTCCGAAGGTGCTCCTGCACGACCACCTCGACGGGGGGCTGCGTCCGCAGACGATCATCGAGCTCGCCACCGGCGACGCTGAGGTCCAGCCGCCCGCGTCTGACGCCGAGGGGCTGGCCCGGTGGTTCCGGGACAACGCCGACTCCGGCTCGCTCGTGCGCTATCTGGAGACCTTCGACCAGACGCTGTCGGTGATGCAGACCGAGGAGGGGCTGTTCAGGGTCGCCTCCGAGGCGGCGCAGGACCTCGCGGCCGACGGGGTCGTCTACGCCGAGAGCCGGTATGCGCCGGAGCAGCACCTCCAGCGCGGCCTCACCCTCGAGCAGGTGGTCGAGGCGGTGAACGCCGGCTTCCGAGAAGGAGAACGGCTCGCCGCCGAGGCGGGGACCCCGATCCGGGTCACCTCCCTGGTCACCGCGATGCGGCATGCGGCGAACAGCCGCGAGATCGCCGAGCTGGCGGTCGCCTACCGCGACGACGGGGTGGCCGGGTTCGACATCGCCGGCGCGGAGGCGGGCTATCCGCCGACCCGCCACCTCGCTGCGTTCGAGTACCTGCGCCGCGAGAGCGCCCACTTCACCATCCACGCCGGCGAAGCGTTCGGGCTCAAGAGCATCTGGGAGGCCATCCAGTGGTGCGGCGCCGACCGGCTCGGCCATGGCGTGCGCATCGTCGACGACATCACGGTGGAGGGAGCCCCGTTCCCCGAGTGGCTCGACCGGGCCGCGGCCGACGGGCTGACGTCGCTCGCCGACGTCGACCTCGACACCGTCGACCTCGGTCTGTTGGCCGCCTACGTGCGCGACGCCCGCATCCCGCTCGAGATGGCGCCGAGCAGCAACCTCCAGACCGGCGCCGCCCGGTCCATCGGCCTGCATCCCATCTCGTTGCTCAAGCGGCTCCGGTTCCGGGTCACGCTCAACACCGACAACCGGCTGATGAGCGACACGTCGATGTCGCGGGAGGCGGGCCTGCTCATCGACGAGGCGGGGTGGACCCTGGCCGACCTGCGCTGGGTGACGATCAATGCGATGAAGTCGGCCTTCGTCGCCTTCGACCAGCGCCTCGCCCTCATCGACGGCACGATCAAGCCGGGGTACGCCGCCTACGGGATCGGTTCTTGATCCGAGGTCCGGCGCCCGACCGGGCGGCGCCTAGCTCAGCCGGTCGGGGGCCGTCAGCCGGCGGCGCAGGCTGGCGTCACGGGCCAGCCGGTCGGCGTCCCGGCGGCGACGGTCGGCGAGGATCGCGGCGAGGACGTACTCCGGGTGGTTGCCGCCCGGCGGCGGCGGTGACACGTAGAGGCTCATCTCGCCCAGCAGCCGGCGGCCCATCTCGTCGCGGGACGCCGGGGTCATCGTGCGGGCGGCCGGGAGGAATGTGCGCACCGCCATGGCCAGGTCGTCGGGCAGCTGGGTGATGTCGGCGCTCATGGCCCACGAGGCGAGGTGCGGCGGCATCGGCACGGGCGGCGGCAGCTGCGCCGTGACCCGGTCGCGGACGACGTAGGTGCCGGCGACCATGTCACCGAGCCGCTTGCCCTTCTTGCTCATCAACGACGCGATGATGGCGGGCACGCCCCACAACAGGTAGACCTCGACCACGCCCAGCAGACCGCGAGTCAGGGCGTGGCGGAACGTGATCGGGCCGGCGTCGTCGCGCACCGTCCGAAGGCCGGCGGCCATCTTGCCGAGGCTCCGGCCTCGGGTCAGGGTCTCCATGGTGATGGGGTAGCCCAGCCAGGCGACGAGGAAGCAGACGAGCAAGGTGGCCGCGACCAGCGCGTCGTCGAGCTGGCGCGACAGGGCGCTGCCGGCCGACACGAGGGTGAACGTCACCACCCAGACGAGCGTGTAGTCGAGGAACCCCGAGAGGATGCGGGAGCCGATCGAGGCCGGCGGCAGGTCGAGGGCGACCGCCTCGCCGGTGACGAAGTCGTCGTCACCCACCCCGACGGTCGCGCTGCTCACCGGGTCATCGTAGGTGAGCGTCCGCACCGGCCCAGGAGGTTCGGGGAAGGGCGCCGGGGTCACAGCCGGCCGCATACAGTGACCGCGTGGACCTCGACGCCTACGTGCTTGCGCACCAGCACGAGTGGTCGCGCCTGCACGAGCTGTCGTCCAAGCGGGGCAAGCTCACCGGGGCCGAGGGCGACGAGCTGCTCGACCTCTACCAGCGGGTCGCCACGCACCTGTCTGAGGTCCGCACCCGCTCGCCGGAGCCGACCCTGGTGGCCCACCTGTCGTCGCTGCTCGCGGCCGCTCGGCTGCGGTCGGCCGGCACGCGGACCCTGAGCTTCGACGACGTCACGGGGTTCTTCACCGACACCTTCCCGGCCGCGCTCTACCGGGCCCGCCGCTGGTGGCTCTGGACGATGGTGCTCAACGTCGTCGTCGCCTGGGTCATCGGGTGGTGGTTCGTCAACAACCCCGACGTCGAGTCGTCGCTGCTGTCGCCGCAGGAGGTCGACCAGCTGGTCAACGGCGACTTCGCCTCCTACTACAGCGAACATGCCGCGGGCAGCTTCGCCCTCAAGGTCTGGACCAACAACGCCTGGATCGCGGCGCTCTGCATCGCCCTCGGGGTGCTCGGCGTTCCCGTCATCGCCCTGCTGCTGCAGAACATCCTCAACGTCGCCCTCATCGGCGGGCTCATGTGGGCGCACGACCGGGCGGGCCTGTTCTTCGGTCTGATCCTGCCGCACGGGATGCTCGAGCTGACCGCGGTGTTCGTGGCGGCCGGTGTGGGGCTGCGGCTGTTCTGGTCGTGGATCGAACCCGGGCCCCGTCGCCGGCTGGACGCGTTGGCGCAGGAGGGCCGGGCGGCGATGTCGATCGCCCTCGGGCTCGCCGTCGTGCTGCTCGTCAGCGGGGTCATCGAGGCGTTCGTCACCCCGTCGCCGCTGCCCACCTGGGCCCGGATCACCATCGGGTTCCTCGCCTGGAGCTCGTTCCTGGCCTACGTGTTCACCGTGGGCCGGTGGGCGGCGCGGCGTGGGCGCACCGGCGACGTCGAGGCGCGCGACGCCGGCGACCTCGCCCCGATCGTCGGCTAGCGTCGCCCCGGACCGGCTAGACGAGCAGCTCGACGTCGCGCCGGGCCAGGGTGAGGATGTCGTCAGCGACCGCCATCAGCGTGGACTGGTGCGGGCCGGTCGCCGCAAGGAGCTCGGTCATGTTGATGGTGTCGACGCAGACCAGGCAGGCGGCGACCTCGACGAAGCCCAGGTACTGACGCTGCTGGTCGTGGCTCAGGTCGGTCCAGGCGGCGGGTCCGGACGGGAGCTGCGCCTGCCAGCGAGCCAACGCATGGCCGCCGTGGACCGCGATATAGCTCAGGCGCTCGGTGGCCCGGCCCAGGATGTCCATGACGGCGTCGAAGCCGCGTTCGGTCGCGGCGAGGTTGGCCTCGGCCTGGTCCAGCTCGAGGCGCAGCTGCTCGTTCTGGCGACGGCTGCGGCGGGCCAGCCACATGAGGGTGGTCGCGGCGAACAGGGGTGACGCGGCCGAGGCCAGGAAGCCGGTCAGCATCGCCCCGGCGGCGAACCCCGTCGCGTCGGCTCGTGGGCTGCCGCCGACCAGCAGGGCCCGGGTGGCCCGTGCTATGGCCCCGGGGGTGGCGCCGACCGGGTGTTCCGGGAGGGCGGCGGACGGTGCGGGGACCAGGATGGCCGTGGCGACGACGGCGTTGTAGGCGGCCTCTGGGTCGGCCTCGTCGGCGGCCGCAGCGGCGCCGGCGCCCGAGCCGAGCGTCGCCGCGATGCCGTAGGTCACCACCTGACGCCGCAGCGAGGCCTCGGCGGCCGGCCCGGCGGGGGGCTCCTCGCCGGCTGTGCTGCCGTGGGAACGGGTATCCGGCGCAGGGAGGCCGCCGATGGTCCGGACGGCGCCGACGAGCGCGAGGAAGAACCCGTCGCGCGCACGGTCGTGAGCGGCGTTGAAGGCCGACGCCTGCCTGGCCGCCTCGGCGTTGCGCCGCTCGAAGTCGGCCTGGATGCGGCGCAGCCGGTCCTTCGTGGACTCACGGTCGGGGGCGGCGCGCGGTGTGCCGCCCGACTCGCCGGCCGCACCGCGGCTCGGGGACGGGTGGGGCGGCTCGACGTTCGTGGTCGAGGACCGCCCCGCGCTCCGGGCCTCCAGCTCGCGCACCGTGACGCCGAGTGCGCTGGCGATGCCCTCCAGGCGCCGGGGGCCAGGACGCGTGACCCCGTTCTCGATGCGTGACATCGAGACTCCGGCGCCCGTGCGGTATCCCGCCTGTCGGCCCAGCTCCTCCTGGCTGAGCCTGGGGGCACGGGCCTCGCGCAGCTCCCGGATCACCTGACCCAGGCCGTGCCTCGAGGACTGCATAAGGCTTAACTTAGCATCTGCCACGCCCGCTCGACGGGACTTAGCGCGCCGCTATTGACTAAGGTGCTAAGTCGTCGTAGCGTCGCAGGCATCAGGGGTGAACGACATCCCTCCGACGGTGGGAGACACCGATGGCGCGGATCAACATCAACGAGTTCAGTGGCCAGGCCGGCGGCGTCGCCTACCGGGTCAACCAGGTACGCACCGACCCGGCGGTCGTCAAGGCGGCACAGGACGCCTGGACCGACGTCAAGGACGCCCGCCGCTCCTGCTCTGTGCTGGCTCGCGAGGCCAACGCCTCGTGGCAGCGCTCACGCACGACCCCCCCGCAGTCGGGCGGTTACCGTGCAGGTCACATGGTGACCCCCGGCACGACCCCCCCGCAGGACCGGCCCGAGCACCGCGCCGCCTCCTGAGATCGGGGCCGGCGAGGACCCCTGGAGCGAGTGACCGGACCCCTTTGCTCCAGGGGTCTTCCCGTCACGGTCCCGACGCCGGACGGGTGACGCCCGGGGTCAGAGCAGCCCTTGGCTCTTCAGCAGCAGGTAGTGGTCGGCCAGTCTGGGCGGAAGGTCCTCCGGGCTCGCGTCGATGACCGTGACGCCGAGCCGGCCGAGCAGGGCGGCGGTGCGCTCGCGGAGCTCGACCGTGCGCTCTGCGGCGGCCGCGTCATAGGCGTGCGCGGTCGTATCCCGCTGGGCCGACATCGCGGCCAGCGCGGGGTCGCTGACCGACGCGAGGACCACCCGGTGGTGCATCGTCAACGACGCCAGGGTCGGCAGCAGTGACTCCTCGATGGCCGACGGCTCGAGGGCGGTGAGCAGCACGACGAGCGCGCGCCGGCGGGTGGTGTCAGCGATAGCGGTGGCCAGCGTCGGCCAGGAGGCCTCGAGCAAAGCCGGTTCGAGCGGCGCCATCGCGCGGACGAGGTCGCCGAGCAGGGTGGTGCGGCTCGCCCCCGTGACCCGCGCGCGGACCCACCGGTCTCCGGCGACGAAGTCCACCCGGTCGCCGGCCCGGGAGGCCAGGGCGGCCAGGAGCAGGGCGGCGTCCATCTCGCTGTCGAGGCGGGGCATGTCCTCGACCCGGCCCGCGGAGGTGCGAGAGGTGTCGAGGACGAGGATGACCCGTCGGTCGCGTTCGGGCTGCCAGGTGCGCACGACCGCATGCTGCCGGCGGGCGGTGGCGCGCCAGTCGATGGACCGGACGTCGTCCCCTTCGACGTAGTCGCGCAGCGAGTCGAACTCCGTGCCCTGACCGCGCACCCGGACGGCCGAGCGGCCGTCGAGCTGCCGCAGGGTGGCAAGCCGGGAGGGCAGGTGCTTGCGGCTGGCGAACGGCGGGAGCGCTCGGATCGACCCGCCGACGGCGAACGAGCGCTGCCGGGCGGCGACCCGCAGCGGCCCAAAGCTGCGCACGGTGACCCGGTCGGCTAGACGGTCGCCGCGGCGTGTCGGGTGCAGGGCCGTGGTGAACCGGCGGCGCTCGCCGGCCGGCAGGGCGAGGCGGTGTCGGTCGCCGGTGGCCCCGGCGGAGGGCTGCCAGGCGTCATGCAGCTGCCCCCGCACCCGGCGGCGCGCGGTGTTGGTGACCAGCAGCGAGGTCGCCGTGCCGCCACCGAGCCGCACCTGCTCGACCGGCTCCCGGGCAACGGTCAGCCGCCGTGGGCTGACCGCCAGCACCAGGTCGACGAGAGCGACGAGGAGACTGACGCCCACCCAGAGCAGGACGATCTCGCGGGTCGGCTGGATGACGACGGCCACGAGCCCGAGCACGAGCAGCAGGGGGAACCGCCCACTCACGGCCACGAGGTCACCCCCGGACCGGGAGGGTGGGCGGCTGACGCGGCATGCGCGGCATACCGTGCCTTCAGCGGGGGACCGGGACGGAGCCGACGGCGCTGGCGAGGACCGAACCCACGCTGACGCCTTCCAGCTCGGCCTCCGGCCGCAGCGCCAGCCGGTGCGCGAGCGTCGCGTGAGCGAGGGCCTTGACGTCGTCGGGCGTGACGAAGGTGCGCCCGTTCATCCAGGCCCAGGCCCGTGAGGTGGCCAGCAGCGCCGTCGCCCCGCGGGGGCTCGCCCCGAGGGAGAGGGACGGCGCCGACCGGGTCGCGCGGGCGATGTCGACGATGTAGCCCGCGACCTCCGGGGCGATGGTCACTGACCGCACGGCCGCGGCACCGGCGGCGAGGTCGTCCGGCCCGGCCACCGCCGCGATGCCGGCGGCGCTCAGGTCACGCGGGTCGAAGCCACCGGCGTGCCGGCGCAGCACCTCGAGCTCGTCCTCCCGCGGCGGCAGGGGCAGCACGACCTTGAGGAGGAACCGGTCGAGCTGCGCCTCGGGCAGGGGGTAGGTGCCTTCGTACTCGACGGGGTTCTGGGTCGCGGCCACGAGGAACGGCTGCGGCAGGGCCCGGGCGACGCCCTCGACCGACACCTGCCGCTCCTCCATGGCCTCCAGGAGCGACGCCTGGGTCTTGGGCGGGGTGCGGTTGATCTCGTCGGCGAGCAGGAGGTTGGTGAAGACCGGCCCCTCACGGAAGTCGAACTCCGAGGTGCGGGCGTCGTAGACGAGCGAACCCGTGATGTCGCCCGGCATGAGGTCAGGGGTGAACTGCACCCGCTTGGTGTCGACGGAGAGGGCGCGGGCCATGGCGCGTACGAGCAAGGTCTTGGCCACGCCCGGCACCCCCTCGAGAAGGACGTGACCGCGGGCGAGCAGGCAGATGATGACCCCGGAGACGGCGGCGTCCTGTCCCACGACGGCCTTGCCCACCTCGCGGCGCACGGCGAGCAGCGCCTCGCGCGCCCGGTCGGAGCCGGCGTCACGCGCCGGCCGGTATGCCGGGGCGGCCTCGGGCCTCTGGGGGACCGGCTGCTCGAAGGACCGCTCGGGGGGAGGGGCCGACGACGCGTACGCCGGCGGCTCGCCAGCGGCGGGTACCGCGACGGGGGCGGCGGGCGGGGCGGGCTGAGGCTGGTCGCTCATGGGCGGCGTACGTCCTTCTCGAGGTCAGCGAGCTCGACGGCGAGCCCGAGCAGATGGTCGTCCCGGGTGGGGGGTGGTCCGTAGAGGAGGCCGCCGACGTCCTCGAGGCGGCGGCCCGCGGCGGTCGCGACCGCCGAGACGAGGGCGTGGTCGGCCGCATCCGAGCCGGTGGGCCGCGGCATACCGAGGTAGTCGGCCAGTCGCTTCCGGGTGGCCTGCTGCAGCACGATGCTGGCCCGGGAGGCGTCCCGGGCGCGACGGTAGAGGCGGCCTCGGCTCTGCGTGGTCTCGGCGGCGCGGACGACGACGGGTAGGGGCTCGGGCACGAGCCGGCCGAACCGGCGGCCGCGCCACAGCACCACACCGGCGAAGGCGACTGCCCCGAGCGCCAGGCCGGGGCCGATCCAGCGTGGGATCAGGGCCGCGGTGCCTGTGCTCTGGGCGGGGGCGTCGAGGCGGGAGGGGACATACCAGACGACGCGGGCCGAGTGCCCGAGCATGCGCAGCAGGATGGCGGCGTCCGCCGCCTGGGTGATCTGGTCGTTGGTGACGGCGGTGGTGCTGCCGAACAGCACGAGCGGGGCGGCCTGGGCGGTCTTGGGCATCGTCGCGTAGACCGACGAGGAGCCATGCGTGAAGCAGGCGTTGAGGGCGCCCGGCGCCTGGAACTCGCTGTCGCTCCTGGAGAGGGTCTCCCCGTCACGGACGTCGCTGTCTCCGCAGCTCGTGGCCATCAGCTCGCTCTCCGCCCGCCGCACCGTGGTCACCCCCGTGGTGGGGCTGAGCTCGCGCAGCACCGCTCGGGAGGGTGAGACGACGACGAGGCGTTCGGCGCCGGCGGTCAGCCGGGCGAGCTCGCGACTCGTCGTGGGGGCCAGCTCGCTGGTGCGCGCGACGAGGACGGTGGTGTCCTGGTCGACCCCGGCCCGGGCCAGCTCGGCCTGGCTCCGGACGATGTCGACGCGGACGTCCTGGGTCCCGAGGACCCGGGCGAGCGCCTGGGCCCCGGTCGCGGTGGGGTTCTGGGGGTCGAGGGCGGCGGTGGACGACGGGCCGGGCCCGGTCGTGACGAAGAGCAGCCCGACGAGGACCACGATCACGGCCAGGCCGGCGATGAGCAGCCAGCGCCGCCGGCTGCTCCAGCGAGGGGCGCGCGTCGGTCCGGGGCGGTCAGCGGGCGGCTCCTTCGGGGGGGAGCCAGGGGACCGCGCGGTGAGCGCGGCGGCGGACCGTGCCTCCGCGTCGGCGGCCGAGCGCGCCCAGAGATCGACGCTCACGAGGGCACTCCGGTCATCCAGACCGACGGGGTTTCCGTGCCGGGCGAGCCGTCTGCTGGTGGAGCAGGTGGCGGGGGCGGCGGGGAGCCGTCGGAGTGGTCGTCGGGTTGATCGGTCGGGCGCCCTCGGCGACGGGGAGTGAAGGCGGGACGCGCGGTGCGCAACGTCTCGGCGGTCGACCGGGCCGCGAGCGCGTCGTCCCGGGTGGCGTCGAGATCGCCGTAGGCCACGCCGTCGAACAGGTCGATGGTGCGGTCCACGGCCGGCCCGTGATCGGGGAAGGCCACGCCCAGCGCGCCACCCACCTCGTGGGCGGTCATCGAGGGCGCGTCGGGCAGCAGCGTGCGCCCCTCGGCGTCGCGGGCCATCGCTCGGGTGTAGGCCAGCACGGCGTCAGCGAACCGCCCGTCCGACAGCGCCGCATCGGCCTCGCGGCGCAGCTGCTCCGCCGTCTGCACCGTGTCGCCCAGCAGCGTCTTCCGGTCGGCGACGGTGCGGCTCTCGACCCGCACCTTGGTCACGAGGTAGCCGAACGCGGCGACGAGCAGCACGACGACGAGGGTGATCGCCACCGGCGGCAGGCTCACCCCGCCGGTGCCCGGTGTGCCCTGGAGGTCGGCGAGCCGCTCACCGACCCAGTCCATCAGGCGCTGAAAGAGCGAGCGGGTGTCCTGGTAGGCGCTCCCGGCCAGCTCGTCGCGCAGCCATTGGCGGGCCTGGTCGGTGGAGGGGTCGAGGTCGAGGGGCAGCTCGATGAGCAGGCGCATCAGCCGCTGCCTCCGGCCACTCGTCGGGCCGCTCGTTGCAGCACCAGGTCGAACCCTTCGGTGCGCATCCGCTGGTCGACGTAGAGCAGGGATGTGGCACCGGCCACGAAGGGTACGACGACGGAGGCCGACAGGAGGGTCGCGACGGCGAAGCCGAGCGAGGACACCAGAGCCTCGAGGGAGGGGCTGAGGGGGACGACGGCGCCGACCAGGGACGACACGAGCAGCAGCGGCAGCTGCACGACCCAGAAGACGAGGGTGCCCAGCAGGCCGACGACCACCAGTCGGATGACGATGCGCCAGAACGCCTTTCGCGACAGCGCCCAGCTGCGGCTCAGGGCGTCGACGGGGCCGCGCCGCTCGAGGACCACGGCCGCGCCCGCCAGGTTCGTGCGCGCCACGAGCAGCACGGTCCAGGCGGTGACCGCCAGCCCACCGACCGTGCCCACGAGCACGGCCGCGAGGAGCTGGTCGGTGCTGGTGGCGAGGGCGACGAGCAGCACCAGCAGGACGACCGGTACGGCGAAGGCGAGGGTGACCAATGCCGCCAGCCCCAGCAGGGCGGCCAGCCGCGGCCGGACGGCCGCCCACAGCTCGCCGAGCCCGGGGCGCCGGCCCAACGCGGCCTCGCCGACGGAGTAGGACATCGCACCCCCCAGGACGAGGGAGGCGAAGCCGACGCCGAAGAGCAGCACGAGGGCGAAGAACGCCCCTTGGTCGAGGACGGTCTGGGCGCCCACGTCGGCGTACCACGACCCGCGAGCGCTGGCCGCGGCGAGCAGGATCGCCGGGACCGCCGACGCGCCGAGCACGATGAGGCTCGCGCTGAGGACCGGCCCCGGGTTGCGGCGGATGTGCTTCACCGCGCCGTCCACGAGGTCGCCGAGCGACATCGGCCGCAGCGAGATGATGCCGGGCTTGTGGCTGGTCGTCAGCAGGACATGCTGCGGACCACGGACGAGCACGCCCGACGGTCCCCGGCCTCGTCCGTACGCATACGGTTGCGCCCCGGCCTCGGCGGCGGCTTCGGCGGCACCGGGCGCGGCCAGCGCACCGCTCGTGCCGGCTGGTGGGCCGACGGCGACCGGTGACACCGGCATACCTGCAGGGACCGGTGAGATCGCGCGGCCGGTCGTCAGGCCGCCGGGGGGCAGGTAGGTCGCGCGCCGGCGAGCCTCCTCGACCGGGGCGCCCGGCGGCGGGCCGAACCCGCTCATGACGGACCCCGCCGCCCCGCCCCACCCTGCACTGACCGACCCCTGACTCCGCCGACTTCGTCTGCGCCGAAGGTACCAGCGGGCACCGTCAGGCCGGCCCGCCTTGGTGCTGCTCCGTCTGCCCCTCCGGCGTCGGGTCTCGGTCGGGCGCACCGGCGATGAGGTCCTGGAGGCCCCTGGTGAGGCGCTCCATCGGGCGGTGGAACCGCTCGTCGCGCCGCTGCGCCTTCGCCATGGTGTGGGGGCGGTCGGCGTAGCGGCGGCGGGCCCAGACGGACGACGGCCGGGCGAGCCGGATGGCGCCGACCAACAGCATGATCGGGATGAACAGACCGATGAGCCCGGTCCAGGTCTTCCCCTTGAGCAACGTGACCGCCGCGAGAGCGAGGTTGATGATGACGACCCCGACCAGGGAGACGACGAAGAGGTCACCCTGCTCGCGCAGCTGCGCCAGGTCGTCGACGGCCGGGACGCCACCGAGCAGGATGAGACCGGTCAGCGCCGCGGCGACGAAGACCGCGTCGACCGACAGCCGTCCGCTCTCCGACCAGTAGACGTCCTGGAGGTGCAGGATCAGCGCGAACTCGTCCAGCACCAACGCGGTCCCGATGCCGAAGACCGAGGCACAGAGGGCCGACCAGACCACCAGGTCGTGGGGGACGGCCAGACCGGCCACCCCGCCGGCGACCATCGTCACCGTGCCGAAGACGACGTGGTGGATGTGCAGCCCGCCGGGGGTGATGTTGCCGGGCCACCAGCTGACCTCGGCCCGGATCATCCGCACGGAGAACCGGATGAAGGCGAAGGTCAGCAGGAAGAGAACGAAGAAGCAGAAGAGGGGGAGCCGGCCCGAGCCGAGGATGTTGTCGTCGAACCACTCGCGCATGGGACCAGTGTCCAGGATGTCGGGAACCGCGCGGCAGCCTTCAGCAGGGCCCGCGCCGTCCCGCCCGCGAAACCGGTCGTAGCGCCCGCTCCACCTCGGTCGGGGTGGCGGGGCAGGCCCCGAGCCGCTCCATCCGGGCTACGACCGCGGGTTCGTCTCGACAGAGGGCAAGGCCGCGCCGCAGCAGCACGGCGGGCGGCTTACGGCGCTCGGCGAGGTCGCGCACCAGACGCCGTCCGAAGGTGACCCACCGTCCGTGGTGCACGCACCACGCCGAGTGCAGCAGCCCCCCGTCGCGCAGCCGCTGGACGACCTCCGCTGCGAAGATGCCTTCGGCGAGCACCATCGAGCCCTGGGGTGCCTCGACCAGGCGCGACCCGACGGCGGCCGAGCGCGCGAGGTCGTAGGTCGGGACCTCCGACCGGCCGCTGGTGACGAGTCGGCGCAGGGCGTCGACCGCCGCGTCCGCATCCCAGGACCGGGGGTCGTCCCAGTCGGCGATCCGGGTGCCCCCGAGGGACACCATCGGCAGGGCCGGGTCGGCGCCGTCGCGGTAGAAGTCGTCGAGCCGCACCACGGGCCAGGCGTATGCCGCGTGCAGCCGGGCCGCGAGCCGGGACTTGCCGGCCCCGGAGGGGCCCGCCAGGACGACGACACGCCCACCCGAGAGGCGCTCGCCACCCCCGTCCCCTTCATCGGTTCGTGCTGGGGACAATCGCTCTTTCGGGTCGGTCCACAGCCTGAACCGGGAGAAGGGGAGGGTCACCGGCCCTTGGGGTGCCAGACGGTCTTGGTCTCGAGGAAGGCGCGCACCCGGCCCAGGTCGGGCGTCGTCGACCAGTCCGGCTCGACCGCCGCCGTGCCGGTGCCGCCCGGACGGACCACCCGCTTGACGGTGTCGGCGGCGGCGGCCTCGAGCTCGCCCCACACCACGCCGGCGGCGCCGGCCGCACCGGTGAGGTCGATGGCGTTGACGTCGCCGTGCGACGCCAGCCACGGGGCGATCTCGGCGGCCTGGCCGGTCAGCACGTTGACCACCCCGCCCGGCACATCGCTCGTGGCCATGGCCTCGGCCAGGGTCACCGCGGGCAGCGGACGATCGGCGCTGGTGATGACGACCGCGGTGTTGCCGGACACGACGACAGGCGCCACGACGCTGACGAGGCCGAGCAGCGAGGACGCCTGCGGTGCCAGCACGGCGACGACCCCGGTCGGCTCGGGGGCCGAGATGTCGAAGTAGGGCCCGGCGACCGGGTTGAGGCCGCCGAGCACCTGCGCCAGCTTGTCGGTCCACCCGGCGTACCAGACCCAGCGGTCGATCGCGGCGGCGACGGCGGCGCGGGCCCGGGTTGGTGTGAGGCCTTCGGCCGCGGCCACGTCGGCCGCGAACTGGTCGAAGCGGCCCTCCATGACCTCGGCGACCCGGTAGAGCACCTGACCGCGGTTGTAGGCGGTGGCGCCGGCCCAGCCGGGGAACGCGGCGCGCGCCGCGACGACCGCGTCACGCGCGTCCTTGCGTGACGCCTGCGAGACGTTGGCGAGGAACCGACCCTTGTGGTCGGAGACCCCGTAGGAGCGCCCGGACTCGCTGCGGGGGAACTTCCCACCGACGTAGAGCTTGTAGGTCTTGCGGACCTCGAGCCGGGTCGGCGCGGTGGTGGGGCTCACGCGATGTCTCCCGTCGTCACGTAGCCCTCGAGCCCATGGCGGCCGCCCTCGCGGCCGTAGCCCGACTCCTTGTAGCCGCCGAACGGCGACGTCGGGTCGAACTGGTTGAACGTGTTGGCCCACACCACGCCGGCCCGCAGCTGGTCGGCCATCCAGAGGATGCGCGAGCCCTTCTCGGTCCAGACCCCGGCGGACAGGCCGAAGGGCGTGTTGTTGGCCTTGGCCACCGCCTCCTGCGGAGTCCGGAACGTCAGCACGGAGAGCACGGGCCCGAACACCTCCTCCTGGGCGATCCGGCTCGACTGCGAGACGCCGGTGAACACCGTTGGTGGGAACCAGAACCCGCGACTCGGCAGGTCGCACGCCGGGCTCCAGCGCTCCGCTCCCTCGGTCTCGGCGATGCCCGACAGCTCGCGGATCTTGTCGAGCTGGGCGGCGGAGTTGATGGCGCCCAGGTCGGTGTTCTTGTCGAGCGGGTCGCCGACGCGCAGGGTCGACAGGCGGCGCTTCAGCTTGCGCACCACCTCGTCGTGCGCTGACTCCTGCACCAGGAGGCGCGACCCGGCGCAGCAGACGTGGCCCTGGTTGAAGAAGATGCCGTTGACGATGCCCTCGACCGCCTGGTCGACGGGCGCGTCGTCGAACACGATGTTCGCCGCCTTGCCGCCGAGCTCGAGGGTGGCGCGGACGCGCGTACCGGCAATGGTTCTGGCGATCGCCTTGCCGACCTCGGTGGACCCCGTGAACGCGATCTTGTCGATGCCCGGATGGCCGACGAGCGCCTGACCGGTCGCCCCGGCACCGGTGACGATGTTGACGACACCCGGCGGCAGGTCGGCCTGCTGGCAGACCTCGGCGAACAGCAACGCGGTGAGCGGCGTGGTCTCCGCGGGCTTGAGGACGACGGCGTTGCCGCACGCAAGAGCGGGCGCGATCTTCCAGGACAGCATCATGAGCGGGAAGTTCCACGGGATGACCTGGCCGACGACCCCGACCGGCCGCGGCGCCGGGGTGCCCGCGGGGGAGAGGCCGGCATACTCCAGCTTGTCGGCCCACCCGGCGTGGTAGAAGAAGTGCGCCGCCGCCAACGGGATGTCGACGTCACGCGACTCCTTGATCGGCTTGCCGTTGTCGAGGGACTCGAGGACGGCGAACTCGCGGGCCCGCTCCTGCAGGATGCGGGCGATGCGGAAGAGGTACTTACCACGGTCGGCTCCCGACATCCGCCCCCACACGCCCCGGTATGCCGTGCGGGCAGCCTTGACCGCGCGGTCGACGTCGTCGGCCGTCGCCTCCGTGATGTCGGCCAGGACCTCCTCGGTGGCGGGGCTGATCGTCTTGAAGCTCGTGTCGCCGGTCGAGTCGGTGAACTTGCCCCCGATGAACAGGCCGTAGGACGAACGGATGTCGACGACGGATCGCGACTCTGGAGCGGGGGCGTACTCGAAGGCGGGCATGGTGGTGGTGCTCCTCGGATGCCTCAGTCGATGGTGACGTAGTCGGGGCCGGAGTAGGCGCCGGTGCGCAGCTTCCGGCGCTGTAGCAGTAGGTCGTTGAGCAGGCTGGACGCGCCGAACCGGAACCAGTCGGCGTGCAGCCAGTCGTCGCCGGCGATCTCGCTGACCATGACGAGGTGCTTCAGGGCGTCCTTACTGGTGCGGATGCCGCCGGCCGGCTTGACGCCCACCTGTACGCCGGTCTGCTCCCGCCAGTCGCGGACGGCCTCGAGCATGACGAGGCAGACGGGCAGGGTGGCCGCGGGAGCGACCTTGCCGGTGGACGTCTTGGTGAAGTCACCGCCGGCCAGCATCGCGAGGTAGGACGCGCGGCGGGCGTTGTCGTAGGTGGCGAGCTCGCCGGTCTCGAGAATGACCTTCAGGTGGGCGTCCGGTCCGTCGATGCGCCGGCAGGCCTCCTTGACGGCGACGATCTCCTGATAGACCCCGAGGTAGTCGCCGGAGAGGAAGGCGCCCCGGTCGATGACCATGTCGATCTCGTCGGCACCGGCGGCCACGGCATCCTGCGTGTCGGCGAGCTTGACGCGCATACTCGCTCGTCCCGAGGGGAAGGCCGTGGCCACGGCCGCGACGTGGATCCCACTGTCGCCCAACGCGTCCTTGGCCGTGGTGACCATGTCGCCGTAGACGCAGATCGCGGCGGGCCGGGGAGTGGACGGGTCGGAGGGGTCCGGCACGCGAGCCTTGCCGCACAGGGAGCGCACCTTGCCGGCGGTGTCGGCACCCTCGAGGGTCGTGAGGTCAATCATCGAGATGGCCGTGTCGATGGCCCAGGCCTTGGCGGTGGTCTTGATGGAGCGGGTGCCGAGCGCGGCGGCTCGGGCCTCGCAGCCGACCTGGTCGACCCCGGGAAGCCCGTGCAGCCACGTGGTCAGGGCCCGGTTGGTCAGCCGGCCGACGCCCAGGATGTCGCGGGCCCGCTCCTCGACGCCGACGACGGTGGTCACCGAAGGAGTGTAGTGGCCCCCTGAGCGGGGCGTCCCACCGTGCGAGAATGGGCGCCCACCGCCGCCTGACTCCGGAGAGCTGTTCGCATGGCCCGTTCGACGACCGCGCCGGAGGCGCTGCGCACCCTGAGGCAGCGCGGTTCGGTGGCCATGGGGATCATCGCCATGGTGCTCAGCGCGGGAATGGCCGCGCTGTCGGTCTTCTCAGGGCAGCCGTCGCTGGTCTTCCTCGGCTGCATGCTCCTCGTGGCCGCCGGGTCGTGGCTGCTCTTCGTGCGGCCCGCCCTCGTCATCACCATGGCCGGAGTGGAGCTGCGGAACCCGTTCCGCCACACCTCTATCCCCTGGTCGAAGGTCGAGGACGTCTCGCCGCGCTGGAACCTCGAGGTGTGGTCGGGTGACCGGTCCTACGCCGCGTGGGCCATCGCCTCGCACATCGAGCGACCTCAGCGCGGCGGCCTTCTGTCGATGGGGCGACTGGGGAGTCAGGCGGCCCGGGACGAAGCGGCCGCACCGAAGCCGACCGACGGTGCGACGGTCGGTAGCGCCTCCCGGCTGATCGAGGACGCGATGGGCGAGTATGCCGAGCTGGTCGCCGACGGTGACTCGGTCGCCGCCACCGGCCATGGGGTGCTGACCCGCGAGTGGCAGTGGCTGGACGTGGTGCTCATCGTGGTGCCGGTGCTCCTCATCGTCGTGGGGATCGTGCTCTAGCCCGACCCCGATCGGACTCACGTGTTCGTCGGTTTTCATCCCGCAGAAGGCCCCGAACCGACAATCCCGTGTGTCCGGTCGGAATAAGGAGCCGGCGCGGCCGCTCGGTCAGGCCCGGGTGGCGTCGAACCGTGCGCTCGCGCCGATCAGTCGCGGCCTGTGGGCCGGGACAGAGAATCTCCTCGTCAAGGCCATGCGGGCCCTGCGGGCCGGTGATCAGGAGCGCGCTACCGCGCTGGTCCGGCGGGCGGTGGCGTTGCCCTTCGACGACCACGAAGGCGCGCCGCCGGTGGCCATGGCGGCGCAGACATTGTTGTTCGGAGCGCTGGTCGACGCGCTCGAGGACTACGACGAGGGGGACGAGCGCTGGCTCGACCCGGCTCTGACCCTCTTGGGTTCGGATGAGGCGGCCCGGGTCGACCTCCGGCGCGCGCTGGCCGCCATCGCCCAGGACTACGACATCTCGCCCGCTGAGCGACGACGGATCCGCGCTGCGGTGGCCGATGGGCCAGAGGCCCCCGAGCTGACCTTGACCGATGCCGAGATGCAGGCGCGCATCGGGTCGGTCCTGCGACTGTGTGTCGCTTACGAGGACGCGGTGGAGGCGTTCTGGTCGTCCTCCGAGTCCTGACCCTGGGGTTCCAAATCGTTTGTGTAGCAACGAAAACGACGAGTTTATCCTCTTGCGTGGGGAGTCCGGGAAGCCTAGACTGGACATATGTTCGAACCAAGGTCGGTGATCAGCACAGCGGCCCTCGAGGCGCTGGTCGCGGCGCTGTCCCGGGTCGACGGGAACGTCACTGACACCGAGCGCATCGACCAGCTCGGGCTGTTGGAGAAGGTCAAGTCCGCGTGCGCCGCCGCCCAGGCTCGGATCACCGTCGACTTCGCCGAGTCGCAGGAGGAGGTCGCGGCCGCCTGGAACGAACGGGCTCGGGCGGCGGCTGAACAGAACGACTTCGAGGGCTGGCGGGGGGCGCGAGAGGAGGCCCGACGGGCGGCGGGCGAGACAGGGGAGGCGGACCCGGGTGCGCGTATGCGTCACGGGCGCCGGTCCCGGCGACCAGGCCAGGCCATCGGGGTGGCCGGCCAGGTGGCGTTGGCGCGGCGTGAGTCCCCCTCACGGGGGTCGCGCCACCTCTCGACCGCGCTCGCCCTCGTCCGGCAGATGCCGCATACGCTCGCCGCTCTGGAGTCCGGGGTGATCAGCGAATGGCGGGCCGAGCTCGTCGTGCGCGAGACAGCGATGCTGACCGGCGAACAGCGCACCGACGTGGATACCGAGCTGGCGACCACCCTCGGCGACGAGCTCGGCCGACTGGGCGACCGTGAGCTCGTGCGCCGGGTGCAGGCCATTGCCTACCGCATCGACGCCGCATCGGTGGTGGCTCGGTCCCGGGCGGCTGAGGCTCAGCGGCGGGTGAGCATCCGGCCGGCGCCCGACACGATGGCCTACGTGACGGCGTTGCTGCCTGTCGCTCAGGGAGTGGCGGTGCACGCGGCACTCACGACCGCGGCCGGCGCCGCCCGGGCCGCCGGCGACGACCGGACCAAAGGTCAGGTCATGGCTGACATGTTCGTGCAGTGCGTGACCGGTCAGGCCGAGGCACCGCTGGTGCCCGTCGAAGTGCAGGTGGTCATGACGGAGCGAGCCCTCCTTCACGGTGACGACACCCGGCGCACGTCCCGGGCTACGGCGCTGTGCCTGCAGCCTGGGCCCGCCGCCTGCTCGCGGGCCACACCGACCAGCCGGCCACGGCCCAGGTCTGGCTGCGGCGGCTCTACACGCATCCCGCCGGTGGCACTCTGGTGGCGATGGACTCGAGCCGCCGGGTCTTCGACGGCAGCCTTCGTCGGCTGTTGGTCGCCCGTGACGGCACCTGTCGCACCCCGTGGTGCGACGCGCCGATCGCCCATCTGGACCACGTCACCGACCACGCCCACGATGGGCCGACGTCCGCCGCCAACGGCCAGGGGCTCTGCGCGCGGTGCAACCACACCAAACAGCTGACCGGGTGGTCGGCTCGCGCCTCCGGCGGGCCGACCGGACCGGGGAGTGACCGGGCGGGTCCGCACAAGGTGGTGACCCGCACTCCGACCGGACACTCCTACCGGTCGACGGCGCCTCCGGTCCTCCCCGGCACCGAGGGTCCCGACTTCACCCAGCTGGAGCGGCTCCGACGGTTGCTCGGGGCTTGACGACATGAGCGCGAGGGCTCACGGGGCCGTGAGCTGCTCCATCGCGGCGCGCATCGTGGCCAGCCGGTCGGCGGCCACCGCCCGCGCCGCCGCCAGCCCACCGTCCGCACTCTCCACCCGCTCGACCGCCTCGAGGTAGACCTTGATCTTCGGCTCGGTGCCCGACGGACGCACGATGACCCGCGACCCGTCCTCGAGGAACCAGCGCACCCCGTCGGTCGGCGGCAGCCCACCGTCACCCGCCGCGAGGTCGTCCGCCCGGGTGACCCGCGCTCGACCCACCTCTGCCGGCGGCACCGACCGCAGCCGCTCCATCACGGGCGGGATCTCGGCCAGGTCGGCGACCCGCACGGAGAAAGCGTCGGTCGCGTGCACCCCGTGGGCCACGGCCAGGTCGTCCAGGACGTCGAGAACGGTGCGGCCTTGGGCCTTCAGGCCGACGGCCATCTCGGCGATCAGCAGGGCGGCGCTGACCCCGTCCTTGTCGGGCACGATCTTGGGCGCGACGCAGTAGCCGAGCGCCTCCTCGTAGCCGAAGGCCAGGTGCGGCACCCGCCCGATCCACTTGAACCCCGTGAGGGTCTCCTCGTGATGGACCCCCGCCGCCACCGCCATCGCTGCCAGCAGCCGCGACGACACGATCGAGCACGCCAGGACGCCATCCGGTGCCACGCCGCGCGCGAGCACGTGCGCCCCCAGCAGCGCGCCGACCTCGTCGCCCCGCAGCATCCGCCACCGGCCGTCGTCGAGCACGGCTGCGGCGCAACGGTCGGCGTCCGGGTCGTTGGCGATGACGATGTCAGGGTGCACCTCTCGCGCCACGTCCAGGGCGGCGTCGATCGCCCCGGCCTCCTCCGGGTTGGGGAAGGCCACAGTCGGGAAGTCGGGATCCGGAACCGCTTGTGTAGCAACGGCGTACGGCGCCGGGAACCCGGCCAGCTCGAACACCCGACGCACCGTCTCGTCACCGACCCCGTGCAGGGCGGTATGCACGACGCTCAGGTCTCGTGGGCCGCCGGGGGGTATGAGCGCGGCGACGCGGCGGGCATACTCCTCCTCCACCTCCTCGCCCAGGGTCTCCCACCCGTCGTCGGCAAGGACCAGGTGGCGCACCGACGTGATCGCCGTGATGTGCGCCGCGATCTGCGCGTCGGTCGGGGGCACGATCTGGCTCCCGTCACTGAGGTAGACCTTGTAGCCGTTGTCCTGCGGCGGGTTGTGGCTGGCGGTCACCATCACCCCGGCGTCGGCCCCCAGATGGCCAATCGCAAAGGCCAGCAACGGAGTCGGCAGCGGGTGTGGGAGGACCGATGCGCGCCCGCCGGCTCCGACGACCACCGCCGCCGTGTCGCGGGCGAACTCGTCCGACCGGTGTCGAGCGTCGAACCCGACGACGACCATGGGCTCCGAGATGGCGCACTCGGTCTGCAGGTATGCCGTGAGGCCGGCCGCCGCCCGCAGGACCACCGCGCGGTTCATCCGGTTCGGGCCGGCGCCGAGAGCGCCTCGCAGTCCGGCCGTACCGAACTCGAGCATCCCGGCGAACCGGTCCTGCAGGTCGGCGAGCGCCGCGGCATCACCGCCGTTGGCGGCCTCCAGCACCCGGGTCAGCTCGTGTCGGGTCGCGGGGTCGGGGTCGTCGGTCAGCCAAGCAACCGCGCGTTCGCGCAGCCCCTCGGGCACACTCACGCGACGACCCGCGTGACCACGTCGGCCAGCAGCCGACCGCACCGCTCCGCCGCGGCCCGTCCGGCGTCGAGCACCTCCTGGTGGGACAGCGGCTGGTTCGAGATGCCGGCGGCGAGGTTGGTCACCAGCGAGATGCCCAGCACCTCGAGCCCCACGTGCCGGGCGGCGATGGCCTCCAGCGTCGTCGACATGCCGACGAGGTCGCCGCCGATCGTCTTGGCCATCTGCACCTCGGCGGGCGTCTCGTAGTGCGGCCCGGGGAACTGGACGTAGACGCCCTCGTCGAGGGAGTCGTCGACCTCGCGCGCGATGGCCCGCAGCCGCGACGAGTAGAGATCGGTGAGGTCGACGAACGTCGGTCCTTCGAGCGGTGACGTGGCGGTGAGGTTGATGTGGTCGCGGATGAGCACCGGCGTCCCGGGTCTCCACGCCCGGTTCAGCCCGCCGCACCCGTTGGTCAGCACGATGGTCGAGCACCCGGCCTGGCTGGCGGTGCGCACCGCGTGGACGACGGACCGCACTCCGCGGCCCTCGTAGTAGTGGGTCCTGGTGCCGTAGACGAGTGCTCGCCGACCGGTGTCGCCGATGGCGACTGACCGCATACTCCCTGAGTGCCCGGCGACCGCCGCCGCGTGGAACCCGGGCACGTCGGCGTTGTCGACCGTCGCCAGGGTGGGCCCGATGAGGTCCGCCGTCTGGCCCCACCCGGAACCGAGGACAAGGGCGACGTCGTGCGTGGGCGACCCGGTGCGTTCGGCGATGACGGTCGCGGCCGCCCGGGCCACGTCGAAGGGGTCGGTATCCGGGTCGTTGAGGTCCACGCTCACGCAGGCACCCTAGTCGGCGGCATGACGTCGGGCCGATGGTTGGATGGGGAGGTGAAGGGGCATTCCACGTCGGTCGTCATCCTCGGGGGCGGGCCCGGCGGTTACGAAGCGGCGCTTGTCGCCGCCCGTCTCGGAGCGTCCGTGACTGTCGTCGACCGTGACGGGCTCGGTGGGGCGTGCGTGCTCACCGACTGCGTGCCCAGCAAGACCCTCATCTCGACCGCGGGATTCCTGGCCAACCGGGCGACGGCGGGCGACATCGGCCTCGGCCTGGCGGAGGCGAAGGTCGACCTGGCCCGGGCCAACCGCCGCATCCTCGACCTCGCCGGGGCGCAGAGCACCGACATCGCCGCGCGGCTCACGGATGACGGCGTGCGGATCATCCGCGGCACGGGGGCCCTCGTCGGCGCGGGCGCCGTCCGAGCCACGACCGAGGACCGGCCGGTCGAGGACCTCGAGGCCGAGGTCGTCATCGTCGCCACCGGCGCGACGCCGCGGGTCATGCCCACCGCCCAGCCCGACGGGGAGCGCATCCTCACCTGGCAGCAGGTCTACACGCTGACCGAGCTGCCCGAGCACCTCGTCGTCGTCGGTTCCGGGGTGACGGGGGCGGAGCTCGCCCACGCCTACGTCGGCCTCGGCGCCCAGGTGACCCTCGTCTCCTCGCGCGAGCGGGTGCTGCCCGGCGAGGATGCCGACGCCGCCGAGGTGATCGAGGAGGTGTTCCGACGCGACGGTATGCACGTGCTGGGGCGCTCGCGGATGGCTGGGGTCGAGCGCACCGCCGACGGCGTGAAGGTGACGCTCGTGGACGGCCGCGTCGTCGACGGGTCCCACGCGCTGCTGGCCGTCGGGTCGATCCCTCAGACCGCCGGAATCGGCATGGTGGAGAACGGGATCCAGCTCACGGAGTCGGGGCACATCGAGGTCGACGGCGTCTCACGGACGTCGGTGCGAGGCGTGTATGCGGCGGGTGACTGCACGGGGGTCCTGCCCCTGGCGTCGGTGGCGGCGATGCAGGGGCGGATCGCCGTGTGGCACGCCCTGGGTGACGCCGTGGCCCCGCTGCGGCTCGACGTCGTCAGCGCCAACGTGTTCACGTCCCCCGAGATCGCGACGGTCGGGATCACGCAGGACGACGTCGACTCGGGCCGGGCGCTGGCCCGCGCGGTGACCCTGCCTCTGGCGACCAACCCGCGGGCCAAGATGGACCGTTTCACCGACGGGTTCGTTAAGGTCTTCGCGCAGCAGGGGAGTGGGACCGTGCTCGGTGGGGTGGTGGTCGCCCCCCGCGCGTCCGAGCTGATCTACCCCGTGACCGTCGCCGTGCAGAACCACCTGACCGTGGACCAGCTGTCGAGCACCTTCACCGTCTATCCGTCGATGTCGGGGTCGATCGCCGAAGCGGCTCGGCGCCTGCACTGAGACCCGTCGTCCGCGCCTCGTCAGGTGCGGGGCGTGTCGTCCCTGGTCCCTGGACGGAGGTCAGGGTCGGTCTCGGCGGTGAACCCTTCGTCCTCAAGCAGGCCGTCTCGGGCCCATCGCTCGCGCCGCCGACGGGACAGTCGCCTCCGAAGGGCCTGGTAGAGCGGCCAACCCACCGCGACCACGGCCAGGATGACCAGCAGGTTGAGCACCGAGAATCCCTCGCCGGCGGGCGCGAGGTCGTCCGTCAGGAGCCCGATCATCATCGAATCCTACGGACCGGCCGGGGCGGGTCGGCGGGCTAGGGTCGACGCATCCTCAACCGTCGCACTCAGAAGGAGCGGTCGCCATGAGCAACGAAGGCATCTTCGACAAGGTGAAGGACTTTCTCCAGGGCCACCCGGAGCAGGCTGACCAGGGCCTCGACAAGGCCGGCGGGCTCATCAACGACCGCACCGGGGGCACGTACTCCGACCAGATCGCCAAGGGCGACGAGATGGTGCGCCAACAGCTCGGTGTGCCCGGTGCGCAGGCGGAGACCACCCAGCCGGCGCCCGGGGGTCCGCTCCCGGGCGGAGACCCGGAGACCGCCTCCGGCACCGAGCAGGGCGACCGGCCTTAGCCGTCAGGGCGGTGGCCGGTCAGCCCTCGGCGGCGTCCTTGATCTCCGCCAGCACGGTGCCGCTGGTGACGGTCGCGCCGACCTCGGCGGTGATCCCGGTCACGACGCCCGCCTTGTGAGCGGTGATCGGCTGTTCCATCTTCATCGCCTCGAGGACGACGACGGTCTGGCCCTGGTCGACCTGCTGGCCCTCCTTGACGGCGATCTTGACGATCGTGCCCTGCATCGGTGCGGTCAACGCGTCGCCCGATGCCGCTGCGGAGGATGCCCCGCCGCCGGCCCGGCGAGGGGCCTTCTTGCGCGTCGCGCCGCCCCCACCGCCGGCGACCGCCAGGTCAGCCGGCAGCACGACCTCGAGCCGCTTCCCGCCGACCTCGACGACGACGGTGCGCCGCTCGACCGGCTCGGCCCCCTCGGCTGCGCCACCCGCATACGGCTCGATGGTGTTGTCGAACTCGGTCTCGATCCACCGGGTATGCACGGTGAACGGCTCGTCCGCGTCCGCTGGTGCGAACGCCGGGTCACGAACGACGACCCGGTGGAAGGGCAGCACCGTCGGCATCCCCTCGACGACGAACTCGTCGAGGGCGCGGCGCGAGCGCTCAAGGGCCTCCTGCCGCGTCCGCCCGGTCACGATCAGCTTGGCCAGCATGGAGTCGAACGCCCCCGCGATGGTGTCGCCCTCGACGACACCGGAGTCGACGCGGACGCCGGGGCCGCCCGGAACCACATAGCGCGTCACCGTGCCCGGCGCCGGCAGGAACCCCCGGCCGGCGTCCTCGCCGTTGATGCGGAACTCGATCGAATGAGCGTGCGGTGCTGGGTCGTCGTAGCCGAGGGCCTCGCCGTCGGCGATCCGGAACTGCTCGCGCACGAGGTCGATGCCGGTGACCTCCTCGCTGACCGGGTGTTCCACCTGGAGGCGGGTGTTGACCTCCAGGAACGAGATGTCGCCCTCCGGCCCCACGAGGAACTCACACGTGCCGGCGCCGACGTAGCCGGCTTCGGACAGGATCGCCTTCGACGCCCGGACCAGCTCGGTGTGCTGCGCCTCCGTGAGGAACGGCGCGGGCGCCTCCTCGACGAGCTTCTGGTTGCGCCGCTGCAGTGAGCAGTCGCGGGTCGAGACGACGACGACGTTGCCGTGCTGGTCGGCGAGGCACTGGGTCTCGACGTGGCGCGGGTGGTCGAGGAACCGCTCGACGAAGCACTCGCCGCGACCGAACGCCGTGACGGCCTCGCGCACCGCCGACTCGAACAGGTCGGGAATCTCCTCGATGGTGCGGGCCACCTTGAGGCCGCGCCCGCCGCCCCCGTATGCCGCCTTGATCGCCACCGGGAGCCCGTGTTCCTGCGCGAAGGCGATGACCTCGTCCGGCCCGTCGACCGGGTCGGCCGTGCCCGGCACGAGCGGCGCGCCGGCTTCGAGGGCGATGTGCCGCGCCTTGACCTTGTCGCCCAGCGCGTCGATCGCCTTGGGGCCAGGCCCGATCCACGTCAGTCCGGCGTCGATGACCGCCTGAGCGAAGCCGGCGTTCTCGGCGAGGAAGCCGTAGCCCGGGTGCACCGCGTCGGCCCCGGACCGCTTCGCCACGTCGAGCAGCTTGTCGACGGCGAGGTAGCTGTCGGAGGGGGTCGAGCCCCCCAGCCCGTATGCCTCGTCGGCCACCTTCACGTGCAGGGCGTCGCGGTCTGGCTCGGCGTAGACGGCGACGGACGCGATCCCGGCGTCCGCGCAGGCCCGGGCAACACGGACGGCGATCTCACCGCGGTTGGCGATCAGCACCTTCGAGATCGGCATGCGCCGGAGCCTAACGGGTGCCCAGGACCGGTCTGGCCCGAGCCACGGCATACCCCCGCTCGACTGCCAGTCGAGTCACCCGGCTGCCGTCCTACCGGCAGTGAAGTGGCGTGGCTGACAGCCGAGTCGGGGCCGTCACCCGACCACGGTGTCGAGGGTGATGGGCAGGTGGGTGACCCGGCGGCCGGTGGCGTCGTGGATCGCGTTGGCGACCGCCGCCCCGACCCGGTGATGCCGACCTCACCGGCCCCGAGCACTCCGGCGGGCATCGACGGGTCGGGGTCGTCGAGCAGGTGGATCTCGATGTCGGGCACGTCGGCGTGCACGGGGACGTGGTAGTCGACGAGCCCGGCGCTCATGATCCGGCCGGTGCGCGGGTCGACGAGGGTCTCCTCCATGAGGGCGAGGCCGAGGCCCATGACGATGCCGCCGCGCAGCTGGCTGGCGGCCGTCTTGGCGTTGAGCACGCGACCGATGTCGAAGGCTCCGACCCACCGGGCCACCCGTGTCTCCCCGGTGTCCGGGTCGACGCGCACCTCGCAGAAGTGCGCGCCCGAGGCGGCGCGCACCCACCGCCGCTGGTCGCGCAGGAAGCCGGCGATGAAGCGCACCTGCTGGGCCGTGGCGCCGACACCGGTGTCGGAACCCACCCGCACCTCGATGTGGTCGCGGCCGGACCGGGCCAAGGTCTCGGCCGGCGACTCGCCCGGCTGCGGCTTGAGCCGGGCGATGCTGCGCCGGATGCGGGCGGCCGCCTCGGTGATGCTGGCGGCGATGCTGGCCGACTGCGCGGAGCCGCCCGCCCCGGGGGCGACCGGCAGGCTGGAGTCGCCGTACTCGACCCGCACCGCCGAGAGGGGCACGTGCAGGGCGTCGGCGACGAGCTGGGACTGCACGGTGGCGGTGCCCATCCCCATCTCGTGGAACCCGCAGCGCAACAGCGCCGTGCCGGTCGCGTCGAGACGGAGGGTGAGGTTGGCGGGGAAGACCCAGGCCGGGTGGTAGGCCACCGCCATGCCGTAGTCGACGAGTCGGCCGGACTCGTCGACCTGCGGGCCGTGCCGGTCGCCCAACCGCATCTCCCTCCAACCGAACTCGTGCGCCCCGCGCTCGATGACCTGCGCCACCCGTCGGTGCGAGAACGCGCGGCCGTGCAGGGGCGACGTCGTCGGTTCGTTGCGGAGCCGAAGCTCCACCGGGTCGAGACCGAGCTCGTGGGCCAGCTGGTCCATCGCGCTCTCCATGCCGAACGACCCGATGGCCTCACCCGGGGCCCGCATGGCGGTGTTCGGCACCAGGTCGAGCTCGACGACGGCCGACCGCAGGGCGATGTTCGGCGCGGCGTAGACGTCGCCCGACGAGGCGACGACCTGCTCCATGGCCCCGCCGACGGGTGAGCTGCGGATCGTGGACTCATGGATGATCGCCGTGAGCCGGCCGTCGGCGGTGGCTCCGAGGGCGACCCGCTGGGCCGACGGCGTCCGGCCACCCACGGTGCGGTAGACCGCCTCTCGGCTGAGAGCCATCCGCACCGGGCGCCCCGTCACCCGGGCGGCCATCACGGTGAGCAGGGTGCCGGACCAGACGCTGCCCTTGCCGCCGAACCCGCCCCCAACGAACGGCGCGACCACGGTGACATGGGCGAGGGGCACGTCGAACCGGAGCGCCAGGTGCTTACGGAACCAGTCGACGTTCTGCGCTCCGTCCCACACCGTGACGCGGTCACCGTCCCAGACGGCGGTCGTCGTGTGCGGCTCCATGGCGTTGTGGTTCTGGGTCGGTGTGGTGAACCTCAGGTCGACGCGGTGGGGGGCCGCGGCGAGCGCGGCGTCGGCGTCGCCCTTCGACCCGGCGACCGTCGGCATGCCCAGCGACTGCTTGACCGGCTCCGCATGGCCCAGCTCCTGCTCGAAGGCAACCCGGGACGGCAGCACGTCGTAGTCGACCCGGACCAGGGAAGCGGCGTACTGCGCCGCTTCCAGGGTCTCGCCGACGACCACGGCGACGGGCTGCCCGTCGTAGAACACCTCGTCGGTGTTGAGGTATGCCACCGCGTGCCGGCAACCATGGTGCTGAGGTCGAGCAGGTTGGGGCGGGTCGGCGCCGGCTTGATGCGGGGCGCGTTGAGGTGGGTGATGACGGCCACGATGCCGGGGTGCGCCTCGGCCTGGGCCGTGTCGATCGCGCTCACCCGGCCACGCGCCACGGTCGCGTGGACGATGACGCCGTGGGTCACGTCGGGCACCTGGTACTCGCCGGAGAAGGTCGCCGCCCCGGTGGCCTTGGCCGGGCCGTCGAGCCGGTCGACCGGGCGGCCGACCCAGGGCGACCCGCCCTTGGCGGGTGAGGTGACCGGCGCGGCCGGCGCGGCCGGAGCCGTCGGTATGCGGGTGGGCGCGGGCGCGGTCGTCACAGGGTGTGCTCCTCACTCAGTCGGCGGAGCGTGGCGATCATGGTCCGCTCGGCCAGCCCGACCTTGAAACCGTTGCCCGGCAACGGTTGTGCCCCGGCGAGCTCAGCCGCTGCGGCCGCCGCGAAGGTGTCGTTCGTGGGCGCCCGCCCGACGAGCAGCGACTCGGCGGTCACCGCGCGCCAGGGGCGGGGAGCGACGCCGCCGAGCGCGACCCGGGCGGTGGTGATGTGGCCCTCCTCGACGTGCAGCACGGCCGCGACGGAGACGAGCGCGAAGGCGTACGACGCCCGGTCGCGGACCTTCCGGTACATCGAACGGGCCCCGTCCGGTAGCGGTGGGACGACCACGGCGGTGACCAGCTCACCCGGGTCGAGCACCGTCTCGAGGTGCGGGGTCTCACCCGGCGGCCGGTAGAGCCCGGTCACCGGGATCCGGCGCGAGCCACCAGGGCCCGTGACCTCGACCTCGGCGTCCAGCGCGGCCAGGGCCACGGCCAGGTCGCTCGGGTGCACGGAGGCGCAGTGCTCGCTGGCCCCCAGCACCGCGGCGTACCGGGTGAACCCGTCGCGGGCTGCGCAGCCGCTGCCCGGGTCACGCTTGTTGCAGGCCGTCATGAGATCCGTGAAGTAGGGGCAGCGGGTGCGCTGGAGGAGGTTGCCCCCGACCGTGGCCATGGTGCGCAGCTGTCCGGAGGCGCCCGCGAGCAGGGCCTGCGCCAGCAGCGGGTAACGGCCGCGGACGAGCGGGTGATGGGCGAGGTCGGCGTTGCTGACGACCGCGCCGACCCGCAGCCACCCCTCACCGGCCACGGTGACCTCCTCGACCTCGGCGAGCGGCAGCCCGGTGACGTCGAGTCGGGCGCCTCCGCGCCCCGCCGGATGAGGTCGACGAGGTTGGTGCCGCCACCGAGGAAGCGTGCCCCAGGGGTCTCGGCCACCAGGGTCACGGCCTGCTCGACGTCGGTGGCCCGGGTGTAGTCGAAGGGCCTCATGCCGGCACCCCCGCCGTACCCTCGGTTGACGAGACCGACTCGACCGACTCGACCGAGTCGATGGCGTCGACGATCCCGTTGTAGGCGCCACAGCGGCAGAGGTTGCCACTCATCCGCTCGCGAATCTCGTTGCGGGACAACGGTGGGGATGACGACACGTCCTTGGTGACGGCACTCGGGACACCCGCGCTGTGCTCGGCGAGCATGCCGAGGGCCGAGCAGATCTGCCCCGGGGTGCAGAAGCCGCACTGCAGACCGTCGAAGCTCACGAAGGCGTCCTGCAAGGGGTGCGGGCCGACCCCCTCGATCGTCGTCACCGCCCGCCCGTCGTACTGCACCGCCAAGGCGAGGCACGACACGATGCGCCGGCCGTCGACGAGGACGGTGCAGGCCCCGCACGCCCCCTGGTTGCAGCCCTTCTTCGTGCCCGTGAGGTGCAGGTGCTCACGCAGGGCGTCGAGCAGGCTGACCCGGGGTTCGAGGTCGAGGGTCGTGCCCACGCCGTTGACGACGAGGTGCACGGGGCGGGCGGGCGGAGGCGCGGACGGTGTGGTGACGGGGGAGGCGGGCTGGTAGGTCATGGGTCTCCACTTAACGCAACGACGTTCTCTTCGGTTGCCGGTACGCTAACGCAACGTCATTGCGGTAGCAAGGGGTCTGAGTCGGGCTCGGTCGAGGGGGCGGAGTGGAAGAAGGGTTCGTCCGGGCCCGCCGGCCCGAACACAAGCAGCAGCGCCGCGACGCCATCCTCGCCGCCGCCCGTGACCTCGCGCTAGAGCGCGGCATCCGCGCCGTCACGCTCGGCGACCTCGCCGCGTCGGTGGGGCTGGCCAAGTCCAACGTCGTTCGCTACTTCGGCACGCGGGAGGAGATCTTCGTCGAGCTGTTCAGCGAGGAGGGTCTGCGGCTCCGGGAGACGCTCGGGCCACGGCTCGCCCACGTCACGGAGGAGTCGCTGCCGCGGGTGCTGGCTGGCGCCCTGATGGAGCATGAGCTGTTCTGCGAGCTGCTCAGCCAGCTCACCACCCACCTGGAGCACAACGTGTCCTACCCGGCCGCCGAACGGCTCAAGGTCACGTCCACGGCCGTCGTCGGGGAGCTCGCGCGGGAGCTGGCGCGGCGTCCGGTCGGTCTCGACGTCGAGCAGGCCACCCTGCTGCTGACCGCGACGTCGCAGATCGGTGCCGGGCTGTGGTCTGCCTCCCGCCCGTCCGAGGTCGTGCTGCAGGTGTATGCCGCCCACCCGGAGGTGGTGCCCACCGGCTCGGTCCAGGGGGCTGTCGAACGCCTCGTCGCGGCGCTCGCGACTGGCTTGCGGGCGGAGACGCCTACGACCCCGCCGGTGCGCGCGGCCGGATCGTCGCGGCATACGGTTGAGGCATGAGCACTGTTCCCACCGTCTCGCTGACCACCCCGACCGGCCCGGTCCCGATCCCCCAGCTGGGGTTCGGCGTCTGGCAGGTCCCGCAGGACGAGGTCGCCGCGGCCGTCACGAGCGCGTTGGAGGCCGGCTACCGGCACATCGACACGGCAGCCATGTACGAGAACGAGACTGGCGTCGGTCAGGCGGTCCAGGACAGCGGTCTCGGTGACAACGTCTGGGTCACGACGAAGCTCAACAACAACGCGCACGGCTTCGACGCGGCCATGAAGGCGTTCGACGCGTCGATGGGCAAGCTGCAGCGCGAGATCCTCGACCTCTATCTGATCCACTGGCCGCTGCCGCAGAAGAACACCTACCCTGAGGCGTGGAAGGCCATGCAGGCCCTGCGCGACGGCGGCCGGATCACGACCATCGGGGTCTGCAACTTCCAGGTCCCGCACCTGCAGCGGCTGTTCGACGAGACCGGTGAGTACCCCGCCATCAACCAGATCGAGCTGCACCCCTACCTCGTGCAGCAGGAGCTGCGGGACTTCCACGCGGCCAACGGCATCATCACCGAGGCGTGGAGCCCGCTGGCGTCCGGCGGCGACGTGCTGACCGACGACACGATCAAGACCGTCGCCGACGCGTACGGGGTCACCCCGGCGCAGGCGATCCTGCGCTGGCACCTCCAGCTCGACAACGTCGTGATCCCGAAGTCGGTCACCCCCGACCGTATTCGCGAGAACTTCGACGTGTTCGGCTTCGAGCTCACCGCCGACGAGGTCGCACAGATCACCGCCCTCGACCGCGGCCACCGCACCGGGCCCGACCCCGACACGTTCGGCGGCTGACCCCGGGCCGCTGGCAGACTGGCGCTGATGAGCGACGACGAGGTGGCCGGCGGGGTCCGTCCACTCGAGGCCGGCATCGAGGTCGACCTGAGCCGGGCGATGTCCTACGGCGACTACCTCGCCCTCGACCAGCTGCTCGGCGCCCAGCACCCACGCAGCGAGCCGCCGCAGCATGACGAGCTGCTGTTCATCGTGCAGCACCAGACATCTGAGCTGTGGCTCAAGCTGCTGCTGCACGAGCTGCGTTCCGCCCGTGCGCTGCTGAGCACCGACGACCTGGCGCCCGCCCTCAAGCGCCTCGCGCGGGTCAAGCGCATCCAGGAGGTGCTGATCCTCCAGTGGGACGTGCTCGCGACGCTGACGCCGAGCGAGTACGCGCTGATCCGGCCGTTCCTGGCGACCAGCTCGGGCTTCCAGTCGTGGCAGTACCGCGCGGTCGAGTTCCTGCTCGGCAACAAGAACGCCGACATGGTGCGGGTGTTCGACTACGACCTCGCGGCCCACGACCTGCTCGACGGACTGCTGCGCGAGCCAAGCCTCTACGACGAGTTCCTGCGCTACCTCGGGCGGCACGGGTATGCGGTCCCGACCGAGCTGCTCGATCGCGACTGGACGATGCCGCATACCCCCGACGACGCGCTCGTCGAGGTGTTCGCCCAGGTCTACGCCGCGCCGGCCGAGCACTGGGGGGTCTACGAGACCTGCGAGGAGCTGGTCGACGTCGAGGACAACATGCAGCTCTGGCGGTTCAAGCACCTCAAGGTCGTCGAGCGCACCATTGGCCACAAGCGCGGCACCGGCGGGTCGAGCGGAGTCGAGTTCCTGCGTCGCGCGCTCGACCTGACGTTCTTCCCCGAGCTGTATACGGTTCGCTCGCGAATCGGGGAGTAGTCGCCTGGTGGGTCTTGGCCCGCCGCCGGGAATGGTCAGGCGGCCGCCCGCAGCCGCACCTGGCGCTTGATGCGACTGAGCATGGCCACCATCCCGCGCAACCGCAGCGGCGAGACCGCTTCGGCGAGACCGAACCGGTAGGGCGCGTCGTCCGGCACGGCCAGCACGTCGGCGGCGGGCAGCCCGTCGAGGCCCTCGTGCAGGATGCCGGCGAACCCACGGGTGGTCGGCGACTCAGCCGGGGCGTGGAAGTACAGGTGCACGATGCGGTCCGCCCCGTCGTCGACCTCGACGGCGAGGAACAGCGGCGACTGGCACTCGTCGACGCGTTCGAGCAGCTCGTCGTGGCCGGCATACCGCTCCGGGAGCCCGGGGAGCTCGTCGCTGAACTCCAGGAGCAGCTGCAGCTTGTCGGGCGACGAGGCGGCCTGGAAGTCCTCGGCGATCTCCCCGAGGGCCGGTGGGAGCGGTCGGGCCGCGGTCTCGCTCATCGCTCGATGGGGACCCGGACGGCGTTGCCCCACTCGGTCCACGAGCCGTCGTAGTTGCGCACCTTCTCGAAGCCGAGCAGGTGGGTCAGGACGAACCAGGTATGCGAGGACCGTTCTCCGATGCGGCAGTAGGCGATCACGTCGTCGCTGGGAGAGAGGCCCGCCTCGCCCTGGTAGAGCGCCTCCAGCTCGTTGCGGGACCGGAACGTGCCGTCGGCGTTGGCCGCCTTGGCCCACGGCACCGACGCCGCCCCCGGGATGTGCCCACCACGGACCGCGCCCTCCTGCGGGTAGTCGGGCATGTGCAGCAGCTCACCGGAGTACTCGCCGGGGGAGCGCACGTCGACGAGGGGCTGGCCGAGGTGCTCGAGGACGTCGTCCTTGAAGGCCCGGATCGGCGCGTCCGACCGCTCGACCACGGGGTAGTCGACGGCGGCGGGCGACGGCACGTCGCGGGTCATCTCGCGGCCCTCGGCGACCCACGCCGCCCGCCCGCCGTCGAGCAGGCGTACGTCCTCGTGGCCGAACAGGCTGAAGACCCACAGGGCGTATGCCGCCCACCAGTTGCTCTTGTCGCCGTAGACGACGACCGTCGTGTCGCGGCCGATCCCGCGGCTGCCCAGGACCTCGGCGAACTTTGCGCCGTCGACGTAGTCGCGCGTCACCGGGTCGTTGAGGTCGAGGTGCCAGTCGACCTTGACCGCACCCGGGATGTGTCCGCTGTCGTAGAGCAGGACGTCCTCGTCGGACTCGACCACGACGGTGCCGCCCGGCGCCCCGACGGCCCCCGCGGCGATCTGCTCGGCGAGCCACTCGGTGGACACGAGCCGCTCCGGATGGGCGTACTCAGAGAAGTCCTTGTCGGTCATCGCCCCATCGTGGCACGTACGGCTCCAGCGTCCCTTCACGGGTTCACCATCGTGTACAGGTCCTTCAGCGACCCGAAACCTCGAGCGCAGACGAGGTCCGCGCTCGCATCCCGGCAGCTGCGCTGCTCCTGTTCCTCCAGGGCCTCGTTCATCGTCTCGATGCTGTTGTCGGAGAGGGTCCACCCCAGGGGCACGGCCACCGAGGGGGCGGTGGTGCCGTGGACGACGACGACAGGGTAGGGCCGCTGGCTCTCGATCGCCCGGACGGCGTCGTCGCAGCGGGCCGCCGAGGTGCCGGCCGGCGCGGCGGAGGTGGGGCCGGTCGTCGGGCAGGCGGAGGTCGCGTCCACGAGGGAGGTGGCGGACATCAGACGCGCGGCCCGTTGCAGCAGGGTGGGGCCCGAGGCCTGCTGATCGGCCGCCCGGCCCTTGCCGATGATGGGGACCAGCGGGTCCTCCACCTCGGTGACCGCGCGGGGCCGCAGGTCGGTGCCCGGGTGGTTGTCGAGGTAGACTAGGACGGGCACGACCAGCGTCGGCGTCGCGGACGTGCGCAGCTGCTCGGAGTTGGCCTGCCGCACCATAGGGAGCCAGGTGGACGACAGGTCGACGATCGTGCCGATCCCGGTGTTCTCCGCGTAGGCGCCGTCGATGAGCTGGTCGTGGCCGTCGACTGCACCACACGGGCCGATGGCCCCGGCCGGCGTGACGTAGGCGAAGCGGCTGGAGGACATGGCCGCGGTGCTGGATTTCACCGGGCCGACGCAGTGCTGCCCCGCGCCGGCGGCCGACTCCGGATACGCCCCGAAGAGGTCGATGGAACCGGCGACCGGCTGGCCGGTGGCCGCACAGTCGGTGCCCGGGGGGACCGGGCCGAGGTCGACCTGGCTGACGAGCACCCGACAACCGGTCCCCAGGGACGTCGAGTTGAGGATCAGCTGACCGGTCGGGTGCGTCTTGGCCCCGCCGGACCCGAGGAACGTCGTGTCCAACGCGGGCGACTGCGTCTGCCACACCGCTTCCATGAGCGCGGCACGATCGGCCCAACCGGCATTGCCGGTCTCGTCGAGTTTGCCGAGGGCGTCGGACTCCCCGAGGGGCGGGGCCGGGACTCCGGTCGCCGGATACACGAGGTCGCGCACGAGGAGCCCCACCGAGGCGACCGCCAGGGCGGTCTGGCCGGCGATGGCCTTGACCTGGTCCGTGCTGTGACCGGGCGAGGCGTTGCGCGCGACCGTGAGCCCGACCGCGCCGCCGCTCGCTCCGCTGGAGAGCAGGCCGCTGGCCGCGGCGCATCCACCGGGCGTGTGGGCGACGATCCGGTCCAGCGCCGCCGACGTCCAGTAGGTGGCTCGGATCCCGCCCCCTGCGGCGGCGTAGAAGAACATCGGGCGCACGGTGAAGGCGCCCGACCGGACGGAGCATCCGGGAGCGCGGACCAGTCCGCGAACGCCTCGGTCATGGTGGCGCGTCGGGGCGAGGCAAACGCGTCCACGAGGTTGCGGGTGCCGTGAATGCTGGCGTCCCCACCCCACACGCCGCCCAGCGCGACGGCCCCGACGAGCAATGACGTCAGTGGCGCCGCGCGCAGGCCGGCCCTCCAGAACACGTCCGGCGCGCCACCGTCCTGGGCGATGACCATGAGGGAGCCGAGGACGAGGAACGACGAGGTCAGGCAGAGCAGGACGCAGGCGATGACGCCGGCGCCCGCCACCCATAGCGGGACCACGTTCAATACCAGGAAGATCGCCAGCCAGAAGAAGAGCATCCGCACTCGCCACCGGCTGACGAAGGCGGACTCGCCACCCATCGGCCGTTCGCCGCCGACGGTCAGGGCTCTGCTGAGGGTGCTGCCGGAGCTCAGGACAACACGAACCAGCCTGGCTCCGAGCGCCCACGAACCCACGGCCGCGGAGATGCCCAGCACGATCAGGGCCACCGCCAGCCACCAGTCCGACAGCCCTTCGTCCGGTCCCGACAGCGGCCCGAGCGCCACCACGGGAGTGAACGAGCGCACCAGGGCGAGGCCGCCGATGACCATGGGCAGGACGGCCAGGACGTCGCCGGTGCGGGTGAAGACCGGGATGTCCGACGGCTCGAACGGCGGCCGAGCCGGACGCGGGCCGGCCCAGCGTCGCCGGCGGAAGACCCAGCTGAGCACCCCCACCGAGACCGGCACGGCGACGAACGCCATGAGCCACAGCCAGTTGACCCCCTGGAAGCGGTTCAGCGCCGCGCCGAGCAGCACGAGAGCCGGCCCGAGCCAGTAGATCCAGAGCACGGGGGCGGGACGTTGCTCGCCCGCCGCGTGATCGCCGAACGGGAGGTCGTCGGCGACCACGCGGGCGAACTCGCTCCGGAGCCGGCCGAGGACGAAGAGACCGGCGCTCAGGGCCAGCAGCACCGACAGGGCGGCCGCCCCGTGCCACAGGCCGATCCAGCCGTCGATCCATCGTCGTTGGACGTCGGGGAGCTCGTCCAGCAGGTTCGGCCCGGACGCCAGGGCCAACAAGACGATCGGCACCAGCGGCAGCACCGAGAAGCGGTGGAGGAAGAGGGCCCGCCCCAGGTGGCGAAGGTTCGCCCGCCACCTTCTGCCGTCGGCGCTGGTGCCGACCAGGCGCCGCAGGACCAGCAGCGCCACGATCAGCGCCGCCACCCACGTGGCCTCGGTCAGCAGGCGGATCACATAGGCCCGCTCGTCGGCATACCGCGACGGGCGGCCGTAGATGGCGGCGGCGAGGTTCTCGAGCAGGTTCAGCACGGCCAGCAGGACGGCCGGCCGACGCCAGCCGGTGCCCCACCCGATGAGCCAGCTCAGGACGCGCGCGGAACACAGGACGACGACGGTGTCGAGGGCCAGGTAGGCGAGGAGCCACACACCGATGTGGCCCTGGTCGTTGGAGAAGCTCGGGACGGTCCAGCCCGAGATGTTGAACAGTCCCCCGGGACCCAGCAGGGTCGCGAAGGGCCAGGTCCGGCCCCGGTCGTCGAGCACCTGGCCGGTCAGCCGGTCCAGCTCGGACATGGCCACGTATGCGGTCAGGAGAAGCCCGACCGTCGCCGCCCGCCCCCCGTGCAGACGGGTGGTGGAGATGGCGCCGGGTGATGCCGAAATGTCCGGGTCGCTCATCACCCGCCACAGCATGCCCGATGTGGGAGCTCGCCTCGTCGAAACCGCCGGAGCCCTGCTCTCCGGCCCATTCCGAATGGCTTCAACCGCCTTCAGGGCCAAGGTGGTCCGAGTTGTCCGGCGTCGGGCCAGGCGACCCGTCCGCTCAGGCCAGTGCCCCGGTGGTCGACCGGGGCAGCGGTACGCCGGTGGGTCAGTATGCCGGTGCGTCTGGTCCGGCTGGCGCAGCCGACGTCAGCCGGCGGCTGTGCCGGATCACCAGCTGTACGGCCACCGTGGCGGCGACACCGATGAGACACGCGGCGGTCGCGGTGACGGCCAGCTGGTTCCAGTCGACCGTCGTGACGGTGATGGTGCGAGGGGCGGTCACGTAGCTGGGGTCGTCGGGCCCGACCTTGGCCAGCGCGGTGGTCGCGCGCAGGGTGATCCAGGCGACGACGGCGGCGAGGGCGAAGCCGACGCGGCGGGTGGTGTGTGACGGTGATGACATAGCGTCCTCCTGTTGTCGGCGCCGGCTGACCGCCGGACGAGGTCACCCCAGACCACGGCACCGACCTCGGAGAACGCTTGCGAACCGCTTGGACCGACGAGTCCAAGACACCCGGAGCCCTCGGAAAGGGACCGATCCGGGTGGTCGGACGCCGATAACCGAGGTGTTACGCAGGCGTGCGGCGGTATCCTCCCGTCAAGCCGAACGGGCGGTGATGCGTGAGCCACCACGAGAACACTGGTCATGACGGGCTGCCCGACGGCCTTGAGCTGCGCATGCTCGGCCCGCTCGAAGCGTGGCGTGGCAACGAGCAGCTTCGGCTCGGTGGCCGGCGTCAGCGCTGCGTACTCGCCTGCCTCCTCCTCGAGGCCGGGCACGACCTGGCCTCGGACCGGATCGTCGACGCCGTGTGGGGGGAGCGCCCGCCCGCCGGAGTGACGACCACGTTGCAGACCTACATCTTCCACCTGCGCCAAGCCCTGGAGCCGCAACGGGACAAGGGAGCAGCCCCACGCATCCTCGTCACCGTCCCGGGTGGGTACCGGCTGGAGACCGCGGCCGCCTCCGTCGACGCTCGACGCTTCGAAGGGCTGCTCACCGCCGGTCGGGTGTTATTGCCCTCCGACCCCGTCACTGCAGCCGGCCTACTCGGCGAGGCCCTGGCGCTTTGGCGCGGTGACGTGCTTTCCGACCTGCCGTCGATCGGTGGCGTCGTGGCTCCGGTGGCCGCGCGGCTGGCCGACCTGCGGGTCGTGGCCGGCGAGCTGTGGGTCGAGGCTGAGCTCGCGCTCGGCCACCAGGAGGCCCTCAGGATTCTCGACGACCTGGTGGCTCAGTACCCATTGCGCGAGCACCTGGCCGCCCTGCGAATGCTCGCTCTCTCCCGCGAGGGGCGGCAGTCCGACGCGCTGGCCGCATATCGGGCGCTGCGACAGACGCTCGACGACGAGCTCGGCATCCGGCCGTCGCCCGAGGTCGAGACCATGCACCAGCGCATCCTGCGTCAGGACCCGAGTCTGGGTGTGTCTCCTCACGAGCCGGAACCGGGCGCGGCGACGGAGCCGGTGGAGGCCGAGCCCGGGGCGTCTCCGGATTCGGGGCCGCCCGCTGAGCCCGGGCTGGTGGACGGCAGCCTGGGGGTAGGGGTCGCCCCGAAGCCGCTGCGGGGGTCTCGACGGGGCGTGCTGCGGGGGATCAGCCGGTCCGGGTGGGCCGTCGTCGCCGCCGTCGTCGTGGTCGCCCTCACGGCCCTGGTCGGCTCGACCTTCTTCTCGCGTCGGGCCGACGTGACCGCACTACCCGCCAACAGCATCGGACCGGTCGACGCCAAAGGCCTGCTCGGCGACGCCGTGGTCCTCGCCAGCGCCCCCACGGCCATGGTGGGCGCGGGGGACGTCATTTGGGCAATCCAGGCTGACGCCGAGTCCATCGTCAAGATCGACCGCCGCAGCCGGGCGGTCATCCAGACCATCCCCGGCATCGGACGGGTCCCGCAAGCCCTGGCGGCAGCCGGTGAGGACCTGTGGGTCGTAGCCTTCGGCGAGGGGTCGCTGGTCCGGTTCAACACGACGACGGCCCAGGTGGTGGGCAGGATCCCTGTCGGCATCGACCCGGCTGCCGTCGCGGTGGGGCCGAGCGGGGTGTGGGTGGCCAACAGCGGCGACAACACGGTGACCCGCGTCGATCCGGGCACCCAGAAGGTGGTCGCGGTCATCCCCGTCGGCGACGGACCGGACGCCCTGGCACTGGATGGCTCCACCCTCTGGGTGGCCAACGGCCGCAGCGGCACGATCAGCCGGCTCGACACCCGGACCGGGGAGCGCAGCGCGGCGGACATCCGGGTCGACGCCGGCCCCGTGGCGCTGGCCGTGACGGCCACCGACGTCTGGGTGGCCAACGAGACCGGTCAGTCGGTCTCGCGCATCTATCGAGCGACCGGGCGGGTGCAGCGCATCGTGGTCGATGACGGGCCGTCGTCGGTCGTCGTGCTGGACGACCACGTCTGGGTGAGTAACCACGACAGCAACACGGTCACCCGGATCGCTGTGGACACCAACGAGGCCATCTCTGTCTGGGTCGGAAGCGCACCCAAGGCCCTGGCCGTCGTCGACGGTCAGGTGTGGGCCGCGTCGACCGGACGGGGCGGCGCAGGACATCGTGGCGGCACCCTGGCCTGGACGGGCGGAGCGCTGGTACCCACCGTGGATCCGGCCTACGCCTACTCCCCGACCAACCAGCAACTCCTCCAGGGCGTCTACGACAGCCTGGTCGCCTTCCGCGTGGGAAGCGGGAGAGCGGCGGTGGGTCTGGTGCCGGACCTTGCGGCCGCACTTCCCGAGCCGGCCGACGGGGGCCGCACCTACGTCTTCACGATCCGCCCGGACATCCACTACTCCACCGGCGCGGTCGTGGTGGCGTCCGACTTCATCCGCGGCCTGAACCGCGCCCTGCAACCAGGAGCGGGCAACCCCGGGCTCCTGCGCACCATCGTCGGCGCGGCCGCCTGCATCGACGCCCGCCCGCCGCCGCCCCAGGAGTGCGACCTGTCGGGCGGGGTGTCGGCGGACGACGCGACGGGACGGCTCACGGTGCACCTGGTCGCTCCTGACCCCGAGCTGCTGGAGAAGCTCCCCCAGCTGCTCTACCCCGTGCCGCCCGGCACGCCGCCTGGTGACCAGGAGTGGACGCCGGTTCCGGGCACGGGCCCCTACACCGTCTCGGCTGCCGGCCCCCTGGGGGTCACCCTGTCCCGTAACCCCCACTTCCGCCAATGGTCGTCCGCCGCCCAGCCCGAGGGCTACCCGGACGTCATCACCTACCGGCCGGTCGAGGTCCCCGAGACCCAGGGGATCGCCGACGTGCTCAGCGGCGCAGCCGACGGCATGGTGGCCGGCACCGCGCCCCTGCCGGTGTCGGTGACCAGCCGCCCGGCGTACATCCACCGTTATGACGTGCTGGACCTCCAGCTGGTGGTCCTGAACACGCACGTCGCCCCCTTCGACGACCGGCGGGTGCGCCGAGCATTGAACTACGCCGTCGATCGCGGTTCGGAGGCCGCCCTTGGTGGGCCCAAGGGTGAGCTGGCCACGCCGACCTGCCAGCTGCTCCCCGCGTCCATCCCCGGCCACCGGCCCTACTGTCCCTACCACGCGGGGCCGGTCGATGCTCCCTACCTAGGACCGGACCTGGCCAAGGCCCGAGCTCTCGTGGCCGAGTCCGCGACCACCGGTATACCCGTTGTCGTGCACTACGGCCAGGGTTACACGTCGAAGGCCAGAGCGGAGTACACGGCGGGCGTGCTGCGGGACCTGGGCTACCAGGTGCTGGTCGAGGCCATTCCGGCTGACGCCGACGACGCGGTGACCAGCCAGTACCAGGTCCAGTCGCGGTTCGGGTGGGTGCCGGACTACCTGCTTCCCGGGACCTTCTTCGACTCCCAGATCGCCTGTGGTGGGGAGTACAACTACGGGCGCTACTGCAACCAGGCCGTTCAGGCCGTGGCCGACCGGGCGCGGGCCCTTCGCAACAGTGACCCGACCGCCGCATTGGCGCTGTGGGCCGAGGTCGACCGGATGGTCACCGACGACGCCCCGATCGTGCCGTTCCTGAGCCGGGTGGCCTCCGTTGTCGTGGACCCCTCGGTCGGCAACGTCGTCACCCGAGCCGGCTTCGGGCCGCTGCTGTCACAGATGTGGGTGGTCTGAGGGGACGGGACTAGTCCTTACCGGCTATCCGCGACAGGTCGGCCCGGCAGGACGCCTCGAACCCGTCGAGCTCCGTGAGGGCGTCGTCGAGGTCGCGGCGGCGCTGCTCCAGGTCGGCGCGGCGCTCGTCGATCTGGCCCAGCACGTACTCCAGCTGCGACGCCCGCCCCCTGGGGACGTCGTAGAGGTCGATGATCGTGCGGATCTCCTCGAGCGGAAACCCGAGCCGCTTGCCGCGCAGGATCAGCGCAAGGCGGGTGCGGTCGCGGCGGTGGTAGACCCGCGTCGTGCCGCGACGCTCGGGGTTGATGAGGCCGAGCTCCTCGTAGTGCCGGACCGTGCGGTGGGTGACTGCGAACTCGTCCGCGACCTGGGCGATGGACCAGGTGTCTGGAGCAGCAGTTGCCATGACCTCGAGTCTGCCTTACCTTTACGTCAACGTAAAGCAAGGAGCTGAAGACATGTTCGAGCTGAGCAAAGACCACGAGGACTTCCGCCACGTCGTTCGCGACTTCGCCGAGAGCGAGGTCGCGCCGCACATCGAGCAGTGGGACCGCGACGCGTACTTCCCGACCGAGCTGGTGCCGAAGATGGGTGACCTCGGGCTGTTCGGCCTGACCGCCCCGGGGGACTATGGGGGTGCGGACGCTGACTTCATGAGCCTCGTCGTCGCCATCGAGGAGCTCGGCCGGGTCGACCAGTCGGTGGGCATCACCCTCTCGGCGGGGGTCGGCCTCGGTATCAACCCGATCCTCAGCTACGGCACCGACGAGCAGAAGGAGCGCTGGCTCCCCGACCTCGTCGCCGGGCGGGCGCTCGCGGGCTTCGGCCTGACCGAGCCCGGCGCCGGGTCGGACGCCGGCGCGACCAGGACCAAGGCCGTACGCGAGGGTGACAGCTGGGTGGTCAACGGCGCCAAGGCGTTCATCACCAACTCCGGCACCGATCTCACCTCGGTGGTGACCGTGACCGCCCGCACCGGCAGCAACCCCGACGGGTCCGCGCAGATCAGTGCCATCCTCGTGCCCGCCGGCACGCCCGGGCTCACGGTTGACCCGGCATACCGCAAGCTCGGCTGGCACGTCTCCGACACGCACGGCCTGACGTTCCAGGACTGCCGCGTGCCCGCCGACCACCTGCTCGGCGAGGAGGGGGCGGGGTTCAAGCAGTTCCTCAAGACCCTCGACGACGGCCGTATCGCGATCAGCGCGCTCGCCGTCGGCTGCGCCCAGGCCTGCCTCGAGCTGTCGACCGAGTATGCGAAGACGCGCCAGGCGTTCGGCCGAGCCATCGGCGCCAACCAGGGCATCTCGTTCCAGATCGCCGACCTCGCCGTCATGGTCGAGGCCGCGCGCACCCTGACCTACAAGGCGGCTTGGCTCAAGGACGAGCTGCACGCCGGACGCCGCTCGGTCGCCCAGGTCAAGCAGGCGGCCGCGGTAGCCAAGCTCTACTCCACCGAGGCCGCCGTCAACGCCACCCGGATCGCGACGCAGGTGTTCGGCGGCAACGGCTTCATGGAGGAGTACCCCGTCGCCCGGTTCTACCGCGACGCGAAGATTCTCGAGATCGGAGAGGGCACCTCCGAGGTCCAGCGGATGGTCATCGCCCGCGGCCTCGGCCTGCCGGCATGAGCGGCGGGGCGGGGTACGAGTCCGACCCGCGCGTCGGCGACGTCCGCGCCCGGCTCGCCCAGGCCTACGAGGCCACCGAGAAGCTCTCGGACCCGGCCCGGGCCAAGCTGGAGAAGCAGCACAAGATCCACGTCCGTGAGCGCATCGCCCTGCTGTTCGACGAGGGCTCGTTCGTCGAGGACGGCCGGTATGCCAACGCGACCGCGGGCGGGCTGCCGGCCGACGGCGTCGTCACCGGTCGCGGGACGGTCGACGGCCGGCCCGCGATCGTCGTCGCCAACGACCCGACGGTCAAGGCCGGGTCGTGGGGCGCACGGACGGTCGAGAAGATCGTCCGCGCCACCGAGGCCGCGCTGCGCGAGGAGCTGCCGGTCTTCTGGTTCGTCGACTCCGCGGGCGCCCGGATCACGGACCAGGTCGAGATGTTCCCCGGTCGACGTGGTGCCGGCCATATCTTCCACAACCAGGTCGCCCTGTCCGGCCGGGTGCCGCAGGTCTGCTGCCTCTTCGGCCCGAGCGCAGCCGGCGGCGCCTACATCCCGAGCTTCTGCGACGTCGTGATCATGGTCGAGGGCAACGCCTCGATGTACCTCGGCAGCCCGCGGATGGCCGAGATGGTGATCGGCGAGAAGGTCACCCTGGAGGAGATGGGCGGCGCGCGGATGCACTGCACGGTCTCCGGATGCGGCGACCTGCTCGTGAGCGACGACGTCGAGGCCATCGAGGTCGCCAAGCTGTACTTCTCCTACCTGCCCGGGTCGTGGCGGGAGTCGCCGCCCTCCTACGACGTCGAGGAGCCGGAACGGCCGCTGACCCGAGGCGTCGTGCCCGAGCGCGAGTCGGTGCCATTCGACGTGCACGACGTCATCGACGGGCTGGTCGACGACGGCTCCTTCTTCGAGATCAAGCCGCTGTTCGCCGCCGAGCTCGTCGTCGGGTTCGGGCGGATGGGCGGCGAGACCGTCGGCCTCGTCGCCAACAACTCGATGGTCAAGGGCGGTGTGCTCTTCAGCGACAGCGCCGACAAGGCGGCTCGGTTCATCTGGCTGTGTGACGCCTTCTCGATCCCGCTGGTCTACCTGGCCGACGTGCCCGGGTTCATGATCGGGTCGGAGGTCGAGCGGGGCGGCATCATCCGGCACGGCGCGAAGATGGTCTCCGCCGTCGCGTCCGCGACGGTGCCCCAGGTCTGCGTCGTCGTCCGCAAAGCCTACGGCGCCGGCCTGTACGCCATGGGTGGCCCGGGGTTCGCTCCCGACGCGACGCTCGCCCTCCCGACCGCCCGCATCGCGGTCATGGGTCCCGAGGCGGCGGTCAACGCGGTCTACGCCAACCGGATCGCCGAGATCGAGACCACTGACGGGGCCCCGGCCCGTGACGCGTTCGTGGCCGACAAGCGCCTCGAGTACGAGCAGGACGTCGACCTGGAGCGACTCGCCGCCGACCTCGTGCTGGACGGGGTCATCGAGGCCGACGAGTTGCGCGGTGAGCTGCTGCACCGGCTGCGCTACGCCGCCCGCCGGGACCGGCACTTCACTGAGCGCCGCCGCGGGGTGCCTCCGGTCTGACGCCCGGTCGCCGCCGGACTGCCGTCCTGCGGAGGCTGACCTACCCTTGACGTCGAGGACCCGGCATACCGAGCCGGATGTGCCAGACCCGCAGACGACCCGAGGTGTGCCCTGACCAGCGTCCTGACCGCCGAGCGCACGGCCGCCCCGGAGCCCGAGCCGACGTCTTCGGCCGTGGCGGCGAGGCCCACCGCTTGGTGGCGCCGGTTCGAGATCTGGTTCCCGCTCGCGGTCTTCGCGGCGACCCGGTTGTTCACCGCCGTCGTCGTGCTGATCTGCCAGCGGGCCCAGATCGCGCTGCCCGCACCCAACGGCATCGTCCGGATCATGTTCCCCACCGACACGGCCCCCGGCTACTGGGTGGTGATGGGCAACTGGGACGGCCAGTGGTACCAACAGATCGCCACGTCGGGCTACCCGAACCCCCTGCCGCTCGACGACCTCGGCGCCGTGGACATGAACGCGTGGGCCTTCTTCCCGCTCTACCCCCTCATCGTCGGCGGGCTCATGAAGGTCACCGGCGGCGACTTCTACGTTGTCGGCGGCATCACGGCCATGGTCATCGGGGCGGTGGCCATGGTGCTGCTCTTCCGCCTCGTGGACCGCGCCGTGGGGCGGTGGGAGGCCGTCGTCGCCGTGGTCGGGGTGTGCACCTTCGTCAGCGCACCGATCCTGCAGGCGACCTACACCGAGTCGCTGGCGCTGCTGCTCGTCGTCCTGTCGCTCCTGCTCGTCCGCGCTCGCCGGTACTGGTGGGTCGCCGTGGTCCTCCTGCTCCTCGCGCTGACGCGCAACGTCGTCGTCGCGATGGTCCCGGTGCTCATGGCCCATGCGGTGGTGCGCTGGCGGTCGGAGCACGGCGCCTTCCCGATGCGTGACCGGATCCTCCTCGGAGCGCTCGCGGTGGAGGCGGGGGCGCTCAGCGGGCTGTGGCCGGTCGTCATCGGCCTCGGCACCGGCAACCCGGCCGGCTACGCGCAGACCATGGAGGCGTGGAAGATCGGGACCGACATCAAGCTGTCGACCTGGTGGAACTACCTCGGCTTCGCCTACGGCGCCATCGGGCCGTTCCTCGGCGCCGGTGCGGTGCTGTTCTTCGCCTGGTTCATGCTCACCAAGCGGTCGTGGCGGTGGGGCCCCGAGCTGTGGGGCTGGACCGGCGCCTACCCGGCATACCAGATGCTCGTCACCAACACCGGGCCATCGCGGCTGCGCTACGCCATCCTTGCGTTCGGCTTCACGCTGTTCATCGCGTGGTTCCTCAAGCTGAGGTGGTGGCGCCGGTATGCCGTGTGGGGCCTTGTCGGAGTCGCCCTGCTGGGGCTCGGGCAGCAGGTCTGGTACGTGCAGAACTACCTGATCGTCAGCCACCTCGACGGGCCGATCTACTTCCCGTAGGGGCCGTGATCAGCCTCTCGGCGGGCCGGCCACGTCGAACCAGCCGACGCCGACCTCCGCCAGCAGCTCGCGCAGCAGGGGCAGCGAGAGGCCGACCACGTTGTGATGGTCACCCTCGATGCGCTCGACGAAGGCGCCGCCGAGACCGTCGACCGTGAACGCCCCGGCCACCAGCAGCGGCTCGCCGGTGGCGACATAGGCGTCGATCTCCCCGTCCGTGAGGTCGGCGAAGTGGACGGTCGTGGAGGCCGTCGATCCAAGGGTGGCGGGGGTCCCGCCGTCGCCGTCGTCCCGCTCGTCGCGGAGCCAGTGGCCGGTGTGGAGCGTGCCGGCCCGCCCGCGCATCCGGCGCCACCGCTCCCGGGCCACGTCGGCGTGGAGGGGCTTGCCGTGCACCTGGCCGTCGAGCTCGAGCACCGAGTCGCAGCCGAGGACGAGGGCCGAGGTCGTGAGGTCGGCAGCGACCGCCTCACACTTGGCGCGGGCCAGGAGCAGCGCGACGTCGGCGGGTTCAAGGGCGCCGAAGCGCTCCGTGGCCTCGGCGAGCGCAGCGTCCTCGTCGACCTCGCTCACGATGACGGTCGGCTCGATCCCGGCGGCGCGCAGTGTGGCCCGCCGAGCGGGCGACGCGCTGGCGAGGACGAGCTGGACGGGTGGACGGCCGGGCATGCCCGCGATCGTATGCGCCTCCGCTCGCGACCCACTCGACGCAGCATCAAGTCACTCGACGCCGGGTCCACCGAGCGTCAGGTGGCCATTCCCTGAGTCGAGTGTCGACATGTCAAGCCGAGCGACCGAGTCCGCGTCCGCGGGCCCGGTCCATGGCCCTCCGGATCCGCCGGGCGAGGGCGACCGGGTCGTCGAGGTCAGACCACACGACCCGGACGACCTCGTAGCCCAGGTCGCGGAGCCGGTCCTCGCGGCGCTTCTCGGCCCACACGACCTCACCAGGGCTGCGTCGCTGACCGAAGGGGCCCGGTTGGTCCGCGCTGCGGCCGTACTTGACCCGGCCGTCGAACTCGAGGACCACCGTTTCGCCGTCGACCAGGAAGTCGACGACCGCCCGGAAACCGCCGTCCTCCACCACGACCTGCGGGGTGACAGGGAGCTGCATCAGGTGTAACAGGTGGGCGAGACGGGTCTCCCCGGGTGACTCGCGTCGACCGTCGGCGAGGGCAAGAAGGCCCCCCAGTGTGGCGCTGCCGGGATGTCGCTCAAGCCAGCCGAGCGCTCGGGTGAGCTCGGCCCGCGTCGTCTGCCCGCGGCGCAGCGCCGCGTCGGCCGCGAACAGTGCCGACACGGGGCCGCTGGAGATGCCGTGCTGAACAACGGCCAGGGCGGGGACGACCGTGCTGCCCGCCTGTGCCTCGATAGGGACGACCCGCCCCAGACTCAGCCCGTCACGGGTCCGCGATGCGCCCTCGGTGGTGCGCGACGGGCGTACGCGGCTGAGGTCGGCTCGGTAGGTGGGGAGCCGGAGGATCAGCAAGCCGCTGTGATGCCCCCGCCACCGCCCGGCCCTGGTGTGCTCGAAGCGATGCGTGCGTGGCCAGGACATGGCGTTCCTCAGGCGTCGCGGGAGAGCCGACGGCGTACCAGCCGCGATCAAGAGCGGTGAGCAGGCCCTGTCGGCGGAGCAACGCGATGGCGCGCGGGCCGAGGCCGGCGTCGAGCAGGTCGACGTGGGCGATCACCCCGTGCTCGTCCGCCAGCAGCTCCCATCCGTTCATCCCGTCAGCCTGCCTGATCCGCCGCCGCCAGGCTGGGGGGCTGTGGACAACCCGGGGCCGGTCACGACCTTCACCGACGAGTCGACGCAGCGTCAAGCCACCCGACGCTCGGTGCACCCTGGGTCGAGAGACCTGACTCAGCGTCGGGTGATGCCCCGGGGCGCCGTCAGCCGAGGAGGTCGTCGACGTAGCACCAGCGCCAGGCCTCGCCCGGCTCGAAGCTGCGCATGACCGGGTGCTCGGTCGACTGGTAGTGGTTCGTCGCGTGGTTGCCGATCGAGCTGTCGCAGCAGCCGACGTTGCCGCAGCCGAGGCACATCCGCAGGTTGACCCAGACGAGTCCCTCCCGCAGGCAGTCGACGCACCCCTCCGGCGTCTGCGGTCGGACCTTGTGCGGCGCGTCCTGCAGGTGCTCGCAGTCACCCCGCTGGGCCTCGGGCGTGAGGATGAGTCGCTCGTTGTAGCGGTCGTCGCGGTTGTCGGCGATGGTGAGCATCGACTCCTCGAGGTCGAGGGTGCTCATGACCTGCTGCAGCACCTCGTGGTCGACGGTCCCCGTGTCGCGGATGCGCAGCACCTCGGTGCGCTCCTTCTCGAGCATCTTCCGGCGCAGCCGACGGTATGCCTCGTTGGGGCTCGGTTGGTCGTCGCGGGTCTCCCCGAGCCGCTCCCAGGCCAGGTGGGTGCGCCGCTGTCCGACGGCCTTGAGCTGGTCGACGATCTGGGGCGGGGTGTGGTCGTCGGACAAGCGCTCGAGCTCGGCGTTGCCTTCGGCGGTGGCCCGCTCGAGCACCGACGCCTGCTGCAGGGCGTCCTCCCGGGGGTCGGGACCCCGGACGTTGAGCCGGCGGGCCAGGGCAGGGAGGGTGAGCCCCTGGATGAGCAGGGTGGCGACCACGACGACGAGCGTCACGAAGACGAGCACCTCGCGCAGCGGGGTCTCCGGCGGGAGCAGCTCGACCGCCGCGAGGCTGACCACCCCGCGCATACCGGCCCAGGACAGGACCGCACCGTTGCGCCCGAACGCCTCCGGCCGGGTCAGCCGGGGGGTCAGCTGCAGCACGACGCCGAAGGAGGCGATCCAGATCGGCCGGAGGAGGACCACGGTGAGGAACACCACGACCGCCACGAGGATCGAGCGGGGGAGCCCGAGCGAGGACTCGCTCACCTGGGCGACGATGAGGTGGGCCTGCAGCCCGATGACGAGGAAGACCGCGTTCTCCAGCAGGTACTGGATCGTCGTCCAGTTGATCCGCTCCGCCAGCCGCGACTGCGCCGTCTGGATCAGCGGTGCCTTATGGCCGAGCAGCACGCCGGTGATGACGACCGCCAGCACCCCGGAGCCGTGCAGCAGCTCGGCCGGCAGGTAGGCCAGCCACGGCGCCATGAACGACAGCGCGGTGTCGGTGGTGGTGTCGGCGACGCGTCGTCGCACCTGGGCCAGGATCCAGGCGACGGCCAGGCCGACGGCGACCCCGCCGACGGACTCACGGGCGAACTCCACGCCGACGTCGAGCGCGGTGACCGAGCCGCCGATGGCGACGATCGACGTGCGCAGGATGGTGATGGCGGTCGCGTCGTTGAACAGCGACTCACCCTCGAGGATGGTGACGACCCGGCGCGGTAGCCCGATACGCCGGGCCACCGCCGTTGCGGCGACCGCGTCGGGTGGAGCGACCACAGCGCCCAGGGCGATCGCGGCGGCCAGCGGTATGCCGGTGAGCAGCCAGGTGACGAGGCCGACACCGGCGGCGGTGAAGATCACCAGGCCGACGGAGAGCAGCCCGATGACGTTCTTGTTGGCGCCGAGGTCGACCAACGAAGTGCGGATCGCGGCGGCGTAGAGCAGCGGCGGCAGGATCCCGAACAGGATCAGCTCGGGGCCGACCTGCACCTCCGGGATGAGCGGGACGAACGAGACCAGGATCCCCAGCGCGGTGAGCACCAACGGTGCCGAGGCCCCCCAGCGACGGGCCAGCGCCGACACCCCGACCACGACGGCCACGATCGCGAGCAGGGCGAGGGCGTAGGACACGCCCTGAGTCTGTCAGCCGTCGGAGGGCACGTTGCCCGGGGCAGCCGGGGCAGCCGGGGCAGCCGGAGCGGACCCGGGGGCGACCGGCGGGGACTCAGGAGCGGCGCGCAGCACCAGGGTGATGGCCGCGGCCACGAGCATGGTCCCGCCGACCACCCAGAGGCCGGCCTTCTGGTTGCCGGTCAGGTCGGCGAGCCAGCCGGTGATGTAGGGGGCGGCGAACCCGGACAGGTTGCCGACCGAGTTGATCAGGGCGATGCCGCTGGCGGCCGCGGCCCCGGTGAGGAACGTCGTGGGGAGGGCCCAGAAGCTGGGGAGGAAGGCCATGATGCCGATCGCACAGATGCTCACGGCGACCATCGCCGCCACCGGGCTGCCGAGGTAGAGGGTGACGGGGATGGCGACTCCACCGAGGATGAGCGGCCCCGCGACGTGCCAGACCCGTTCCTTGGTGCGGTCGCCGTGCCGGGCCCACACGATCATCGCCACGGCGCCGAAGACGTAGGGGATGGCGTTGATGAACCCACGCTGGACCACGCCGTAGGTCGTGCCGTACTGCTGCTCGAACCCCTTGATGATGGTCGGCAGGAAGAAGCCGAGGGCATACAGACCGTAGACGCCGCCGAAGTAGACGAACGCCAGGGCCCACACCCGCGGCCGGGTGAGCGACTCGCGGACCGACACGTGGTAGCGCGACGCCTTGGCCGCCTCGTCCTCGTCCATCGCCGTGACGAGGGCGGCCCGTTCGTCGGCGTCCAGCCAGAGCGCGTCCTTCGGCCGGTCGGTGAGGTAGTACCAGCAGATGACGCCGAAGACGATGGCCGGAATGCCCTCGAAGAGGAACATCGTGCGCCAGCCCTCGAGCCCGAACACCCCGTGACCCGCGGAGATGATGAGCGACGAGACGGGGGCGCCGATCGCTGACGACATGGGGATCGCGAGCATGAAGAGCGCGACGATGCGGGTGCGGTCCTTCTGGGGGAACCAGAACGTCAGATAGAGGATGATGCCCGGGAAGAAGCCCGCCTCGGCGATGCCCAGGATGAACCGGAGCGCATACAGCCACCCCGCGTTGGGCACCCAGGTCATCACGGTCGCGACGATGCCCCACGACACCATGATCCGAGCGATCCACCGCCGCGCCCCGAACCGGTGCAGCGCCATGTTGCTCGGCACCTCAAGCAGCAGGTAGCCGATGAAGAACAGCCCGGACGCCAGGCCGAACATCGTCTGCGACAGCCCGAGGTCGGTGTTCATCCCGTTGGGCCCGGCGAACGAGATGTTGGTGCGGTCGAGGTAGTTGATGAAGTACAGGACGCCGAGGAACCAGATGAGCCGCCTGGCCGCCTTGGCCGACGCGACGGACAGCACCGACCCGGTCGACCCGGTTGATCCAGCCGTCTCGTCGCCCGGCCGTGCTCGCTGTTCGGTGCTCATGGTCACGCTCCCTTGAGTGACGTGGTGCGGTGGTGGTCGCCGGACGGGGAAGGACCCCCGGGTGCGGCTCTAGAGCTCGGAAAGGACCGCCTGACGCAGGGTATCGAGCGGCACGCCACCGATGTCGAGTGCGCGCCGGTGAAACGCCTTGAGGTCGAAGTCGTCGCCCTCGCGCCGCTTCACCTCGTCGCGCAGCGCCAGCCAGAGCCGCTCGCCGATCTTGTAGGACGGCGCCTGTCCGGGCCAGCCGAGATACCGGTTCAGCTCGAACCGGAGCCACGCCTCGCCCTGGTTGGCGTGGGCGGTGAGGAACTGCCAGGCCTTGTCGTAGGTCCACTCGCCGCCGCCGACCTCCTCGGGCGCCTCAAACCCGCAGTGCACGCCGATGTCGATGACGACCCGGGCGGCCCGTAGCGACTGGCCGTCGAGCCAGCCCATCCGGTGGCCCGGGTCGTCCAGGTAGCCCAGCTCGGCCATGAGCCGCTCGGCGTAGAGCGCCCAGCCCTCGCCGTGGCCGGAGGTCCACGCGTCGAGGCGGCGCCAGCGGTTGAGCAGCTCGGAGCGGAAGACGGTCTGGCCGATCTGCAGGTGATGGCCTGGGACGCCCTCGTGGTAGACGGTCGTCAGCTCCTTCCAGGTGCCGAACTGCGTGACGCCCTTCGGCACCGACCACCACATCCGGCCTGGCCGGCTGAAGTCGCTGCTCGGCTGGGTGTAGTAGATGCCGCCCTGCTCGGTGGGGGCGATCATGCACTCGATGCGCCGCACCGGCTCGGGGATGTCGAAGTGGACGTCGACGAGGTTGGCGATCGCCTCGTCGGCCTTGCCCTGCATCCACTCCTGCAGGGCCGGCTTGCCGTCGAGCCGGTATGCCAAGTCGGACTCGAGGATGCCGATGGCCTCCTTGACGGTGGCTCCCGGCCTGATCCGCTCCGCCACCTCGCGCATCTGCTCGTCGAGGCGGGCGCACTCCTCGATGCCCCAGCGGTAGGTCTCCTCCAGGTCGACGGTCGCGCCGACGAAGTAGCGAGACATCAGCGCGTAGCGCTCGATGCCACAGGCGTCAGCCTCCGGGGCCGCGTCGAGCAGCTCGGTGCGCAAGAACTCAGCCAGCCCCCGGTATGCGTCGGCGGCGGCGGCCGCCGCGCCGGCCAGCTCCGACGACCGGTCGGGGCCGCCGACCGTCGCGAAGTACCCGTCGTGGGCGGTGATGTCGCCGCACTGCGTGATGCCCTGCTCGACCTGCCGCTTCGGCGCGACGTTGCCCACTGCCTTGGCCGCCAGGAGTGACTCCTGGTAGTGCCCGAGGGCCAGGGGGATCTTGGTCATCCGGATGGCGAACGTCGCCCACGCCGCGTCGGAGTCCTGCGGCATGAGGTCGAAGATGTCGCGGATCTCCTGCAGGGGCGAGGCGATGACGTTGAGCGACATCGCCTCCAGCCCGGCGGCGTGGATCTCCTCCGCCAGCTCGAGACGGTCGCGGAGGGCGGCCACGGTGACGCGGTCGACGTCGTCGACCGGGGTGGCCTGCCCCAGCGCGGTCAACGTGCGCACCCGGAGCGCCGAGCGGGCCGCGAGACCCGCGGGGGAGAAGTCGTCGAGGTCCTCGTCGTGCCCGGGGACACCGGCGTATGTGGCCAGGATCGGGCTCAGCTCGGCGGAGGCGGCGAAAAAGTCCTCGGCGACGCGGTCGACGTCGGTCTGGGGGCGGGAGGGGGTTGCGCTCGTGGCGCTCTGCTCGTCGGTCACGCTGGCGAACGTATACCGCGGCGCCGACGGGCGTCATCGCGGTTCTTGCCGGCCCGACTGCCGGGTTACTGGGCCGCGCTCACGCTGCTCATGTTGAAGTCGGCCACCCGCACCGGCGGCATGGCCGTGCGCGTGAAGTAGTCGCCCCACTCGCGGGGGTAGCAGCGCACTGTGGCGCCGGCCTCGGTGATCCGGTCGAGTACGTCCAGTGGCGACTCGTTCCACCGGAAGTTGTTCACCGCCCCGACCACCTCGCCGTCCTCGACGAGATAGACCCCGTCACGCGTGAGACCGGTGAGCAGCAGGTTCTGCGGGTCGACGACCCGGATGTACCACATGGTCGACAGCAGCAGCGCGCGCGACGATGACGCCACGAGGTCGTCGAGCGAACCGGATGCGCCCGGGGCCTCGAGGACGAGGTTGTCGGCCGCGAGACGCACGGGGGTGTGGTGGCCCGCGGCGTCGGACGCCGCGGCATACGCGCGTGACCCGGCGAGCGAGACGAGCTCCCCCTGGGCGACGAAGTCCGACCGGGGGATCGGCAGGCCGTTGTCGAAGACCGATGACTCGGCGCTCGATGCCCGGGTGACGAGGAACGGCGCGCATTCCAGGCCGGGCCGGGTCGGGTCGCTGAAGATCTGCAGCGGCAGGCGGGCGAGCCGGTCGCCGATCCGCGCGCCGCCACCGCGTCGACTGTATGCCGACCGGCCCTCGTCAGCGGCCCTCGCGCCCGCCGCGTCGTAGGCGTCGAGCAGCAGGTCGGCCAGGGCGGTCGGCGGCAGGATCGTCTCGTAGCGCCCGGCCGGAAGGTCGACGGTGCGCTCGGCCCAGCCGAGGCGGCGGGCCAGCTCGGCGTCGGTCCCGAGCACGTCGGCCTCGGTGGGGCTGCGCAGGGTGGCTCCCACAAAGCTGGACGCGGTCCAGTCGGCGTTCTTGCCGTTCATCTCCAGCCGCCCGGTGGGCTGGATGTGCCGCAACCGCAGTCCCGTCGACGTGCCGAGGTAGACGCTGTCCACGACCTGCTCGGCGAACCCGAAATGCTGTCGTGCTGCACCGCTGGCCCGGAAAACCTCGCCGAGATCGGCTGCCACGCGCCTGAACTCGTCGACGCTGGTCATTTCGGGCTCGAGCGTGAAGTCACTCCCGCGGCCCGCTTGGTCCGGGGTCACGAGCGGTGCGGCGTCCTGTGCCGGCTCGGCCCCGCGGGCGGCGGACTCGGCTTCGGCGACCAGCGCCGCCACGTCGGCGACGTCGGTGACCGTGCGGTCGACGACCCCAGATGCCGTCCCGCCCCCAGAGGGCGACGTGGCGATGACCGTCACCGAGCGGGATGACATCTCGCCGTTGGTGGTCAGGGAGCTGTTGGCCCAGCGCAGGTTGGCCTCTGAGCAGTCGGTGACGATGACGACCGTGCCCTGGGATGTCGCCGCGGCGAGGGCGGCCTCGACGACCTCTTGCGGAGTGGCCAACCGGGTCATCAGTGACCCCCCTCCTCGACAGCGTTGAGAATGCGGACGCCGCGGAACAGGGCCGCCGGTGTGCCGTGGCTCGCCGGCGACACCTGGCCGGGCTGGGCCTTGCCGCAGGTGAGCGCGCCGCCGCGGTAGAACGTCGACGGACCGCCGACCGCCTCCATCGACCGCCAGAAGTCGGTGGTCGTGGCCTGGTAGGCGACATCGCGCAGCTGCCCGGAGAGCCGGCCGTTGTCGATCTTGAAGAACCGCTGCCCGGTGAACTGGAAGTTGTAGCGCTGCATGTCGATCGACCACGACTTGTCGCCGACGATGTAGATGCCGTCCTCGACCCCCCCGACGAGGTCGTTGACCGTCCCGCCTCCGGGGTCGGGCTGGAGGCTCACGTTGACCATCCGCTGCAGGGGCACGTGACGCGCGCTGTCGGCATACGCCGCACCGTTGCTGCGGCCCAGGTCCTTGAGCGCGGCCATGGCCCGGTCGGTCTGGTATCCCACGAGAACGCCGTCCTTGATGATGTCCCAGTGTTGCCCCGCGACGCCCTCGTCGTCCCAGCCGACGCTCGCCAGCCCCCAGTCGGTGTCACGGTCGCCGGTGACGTTCATGACGGGCGAGCCGTACTGGAAGGTGCCGACCTTGTCGTAGGTCGCGAAGGACGTGCCGGCGTATGCCGCCTCGTAGCCGAGCACGCGGTCGAGCTCGGTGGCGTGGCCGATGGACTCATGGATCGTGAGGAAGAGGTTGGAGCCGTCGATGACGAGGTCGTAGTCGCCGGCCCGCACCGTCGGGGCCTTGACCTTGGCCGCCAGCAGCTCGGGGATCTCGGCGACCTGCGTGGCCAGGTCGGCGTCGGCCCCCTGGACGTACTCCCAACCGGCCGCTGCGGGTGGAGCGAGCGTGCGCATGGTCTCGAACGCGCCCGTGGACCGGTCGATGGCGGTCGCGGTGAGAGTGGGCTGGATCCGCACCCGAGTCTGCGCCGTCGACGTGCCCGCGAGGTCGGCGTAGTAGACGTTCTCCCGCACCGCCTGGAGGCTGGCGTGGGTGTGCGCGACGCCGTCACCGGCCTTGAGCCGCTCGGACAGGTCGACGAGCGCGGCGACCTTCTCGCCGTCCGCGACGTCGAACGGGTCGATCTCGTAAGGGGATGACCACTGCTGGTCGCCGTATGCGGGTTCAGCGGCCAGTATGACGCGCTCGGTGGACACCGGTCGGCTGGCGCGGGCGACGGTGACGGCCCGCTCCGACAGCCGGGCCGCCTCCTCCGGGGTCAGGACGATGCCGGCCGCGAAGCCCCAGCACCCGTCGTGGACCACCCGCACGGCCAGCCCGACGTCGTCGGAGGTGATCGACGTCTCCAGCTCCAGATCCTGGAGCGCCAGGGACTGGGTACGGCCGGAAACGACGCGCAGCGCGGCATACTCGGCGCCGAGGTCGCGGGCGCGGCCGAGGGCGGCGTCGGCGAGGGTGGCCAGCGGCAGGGCGAGGAACTGAGGGTTCACTCCAGGCATACCGCCCAACTTAGCCAGTCCGGTGACGTCCGCGGATCGTGGCGGGCCGGCCGTCCCATCCCTGGTGCCCGGACGGCGAACTCCCTAGGCTCCAGCGATCGGCGGGCTGGACGGACGGCTCCGCTACAACCAGGGAAGTGACGCATGAGACTCACACCACGGCGAGCACTCGCCGGAGCCGGGACCTTCGTCCTCATCGGCTCCATCATGTCGACAGCGCCGGCCTTCGCGGCCGGCACGGCTCAACAGACCACGGCTCGGACGGTCCTCGTCCTGGCCCGGGACGGGGCCGCCGACGCGGCGGTGCGTTCCGCCGTCGCGGCGGCCGGCGGGTCGGTCCTGACGACCAACGCCGACGTCGGCCTCTACACGGTCTCGACCACCTCCCCGACCTTCGGCGCGGACGTCCGGGGCTCTGCGGCTGTGGCCGGCGTGGCGACGGACCGGATCATTGGTCGGCGCGCCCCAGGAGAAGGCGAAGCGATCTGACGTCGAGAAGCTGACGTCCCTCAAGGCGGCGGTCGCAGCCGCGGCCGCTCCGGCGGCCCAGGCGGGATCCGAACCCCTGGCCTCGCTGCAGTGGGACATGGAGATGATCCACGCGCCACAGGCCCACACCGCGCCCGCCGGCACCGGCAAGGGTGTCCGCGTGGGCATCATGGACACCGGTGTCGACGCGAGCCACCCGGACATCGCGCCGAACTTCAACGCCGCGCTGAGCCGCAACTTCACGGTCGACGACCCGATCATCGACGGGCCCTGCGCGGACGACCCGGACGGATCCTGCACCGACCCGGCCGACGTCGACGAGAACGGCCACGGGACGCACGTCGCCGGCACCATCGCGTCGCCCATCAACGGGGTGGGCATCGCCGGCGTGGCGCCCGACGCCGAGATCGTCAACCTTCGCGCCGGTCAGGACTCTGGCTACTTCTTCCTCAAGCCGACGGTCGACGCCCTGACCTACGCCGCCAAGAACGGCATCGACGTGGTCAACATGAGCTACTACATCGACCCGTGGCTCTACAACTGCACGGCCAACCCGGCCGACAGCGCCGAGGAGCAGCTGGAGCAGCGCACCGTCATCGAGGCCACGAACCGCGCGCTGCGGTTCGCCCGGCAGAAGGGCGTCACGCTGGTCGCCGCCGCCGGCAACGAGAACACCGACCTGAACCGGCCCACGTCCGACGACACCTCGCCGGACTACCCCTCGGCCGACGCGGCCCATCCGCGCACAGTGGACAACTCCTGCCTGTCCATGCCGACCGAGGGGGACAACGTGGTCGCCGTGTCGGCCGTCGGGCCCACCCAGCGCAAGGCGTACTACTCCAACTGGGGCACCCAGGAGATCACCGTGGCCGCCCCGGGCGGCGACTACCGCGACAACTACGGGACGGCTCAGTACCGGACGCCGGGCAACCTCATCCTGGCGCCGTACCCGAAGAACGTCGGCATCGCCGAGGGGACCATCGACAAGGACACCGGTGAGGTCCTGGACACTACGGGGTTCGTCATCAAGAGCTGTACCTCCGGAGTCTGCGGCTACTACCAGTACCTCCAAGGCACCTCGATGGCCGCACCGCACGCCACGGGCGTCGTTGCCCTCATCGTGGGCCGGTGGGGCCACCGTGACAACCAGCACGGCGGGCTCGAGCTGATGGCCAGCCAGGCGGAGAACATCCTGGAGCGCACCGCGACGGACCACGCCTGTCCGGTCCCGTCCGTGTTCGACTACCCGGACCGGGACGCGTCCTACGACAGCAACTGCGACGGCACCACGGACGACAACGGCTGGTACGGCGAGGGGATCGTCGACGCCCTCAAGGCGGTCACCACCCGGCACTGACGGGCACTGACCGGCACGGCACGGCACCGGTGCGGCTCCCTCCCTTCGGGACGGGAGCCGCACCCTGTGTCGCGTCTTGCTCGACCGACCCGCACGGGCAGGGGCAGGTCAGGCACGGTCCTGGGTCGACGGTCGTCGGTACGCCGCGAAAACCTGGGCGGCCGCCGCGCCGAACCCGTCGGGCTGGCCGGCGTCCGCGAAGGTGCGGGCCACCTCCTGCATCTCGGCCTCCCATCGCCAGCCTTTGGCCGTGGCCGAACGCCGGGCGCTCTCCAAGCGGGCGGCCAGCTCGGGCTGCGAGATCTCCCACTCGGCGCGAAGCACGTCGTCGACGTCGAGGGCTCTCGCCGTCTCGAGAGCGGACAACAACAGCGCCGCGCTGATCTTCGACCAGGCCGCGTAGGTCATCTTGGTCGCGGACGCAGCGATGGGGCCAGCGTCGAGCACGACGGGTTCGATGAGGGCCTCGTGGAACACCCGCCCGACCTCGTCGGCCCGGTGCCCGGACAGGTAGAGGCGGGTCGTACCGCGCTCGCGTGGCGGCGGGCCGATGATCCCGCCATCGACATACGACGCGCCGCCGCCGGTGACGACCTGCTCCACCTGCGCCGCGGTCGACGGGCTGACCGCGTTGGCGTCGACGACAGGCCGGTGAAGCCCGCGACCGACCGGGCGACATCGAGAGCGTGCGCGGGCGGGCAGATCGAGACGACGAGATCGACTCCGGCGAGGTCGTCCACCGGCCGGATCCGGGCCTCCTGGGCGCGGACCCGGGTCGCCGCGCTGCGCCCGGTAGGCAGCCAGCAGACGTCCGCACCAACGTCCATCAGCGCAGCCCCGACGGCCGAACCCATCTCGCCGGGGTGCAGGACGGCGATGCGAGGCATACCGGCCAACCTAGCCCGGTCGGGCCACGCCCGGCCGTCGCCGGAACGGGTCAGGAGGCCAGCCGGTCGAGGTAGTAGACCTCCAGCGGACTTCCGTTGTCAGCGCGGGCATTCGTCTCAGGATGGACGCCGGGGAGTATCGGGGGAGCGGTCGACCGGTAGGTGTGCCCGGTCGGGGTGGTGAGCTCGACGGTATGTCGCCGCCAACCGGGACTCGTCACGGTCTGCGCCCGCCAACCGGCCAGCTCCTTGACGAGGTTGCAACGGACGCAGAGCCCCTGCCCGTTATGGGCACTCGTCGGTCCGCCCGTGGCGTGGTCGCTGACGTGGTCGAGGTGCCGGATCGGTACATCGCACCAGGGGGTGCGGCAGGTGCCGTCCCGGGCGAGGAGGAACGAGCGCAGGGTGCCGTCGAACACCCGGCGGTTCGAGTCCATGGTCACCAGCGTGCCGTCGCCCGGGTGGGTGTAGAGCCGGCGCAGCCACACCTGTGCCCGCTCGGTCTGTGCGGTCTCAACCGCATCGACGGGGGACATCCCGAGCAGCTGCCGAGCCCAGGCCGCCGGGACGGTGCCGTAGCCAGGAACCTGGGCGGGGTCAGCAGCTCCCGCCAACAACGCGCGATCGGTCATGACGAGCTGCACCTCGACGGGTACGGCCGAAGCAGTCTACTGACCGGTGGCGCGGGTGACGAGTGCGTCGGCCATGACCCGGCCCTTGCTGCGCACATCTCCCGCGGCCCGAGCAGAGTCCGCCGCCTTCGTCAGGGCGGCGAGCACCGCGACGCCTTCGGCCACGGGCAGCAAGGCGGTGAGATAGCTCATCGTGTCGGGGGCGGGCCGTAGCGACACTCGGCGGTCGGACTCGGCCTGCCGCGCGCGGGCCACCACCGACTCGGCGTCGATGCGGTAGCAGACCGCCCGGACGCGTCGCACCAGCTCCCGGTCGCCGCACCAGCCCAGCTCGTCGGCCCAGTGGTCCGCCAGCTCGGCGTCCACGAGAGCACGCTGCTCGGCCGTGAGAATCGCGGTCTCCTGCACCAGCAGGTCGGCTCGGTGCTCCGTCAGCGCCCCGGTCTCCAGTGCGGACAACGCGTTCGGCATGTCGCGCACGAGCGTGAGGGCGGTGCGCACATGACGCCCGCCGCACGTCGGTGACTCCCGGCGAGCGAGAGCCACCTGGGCCTTCACCCCGATGTCACCCGCGGGCCGCCGCCGCCGCCCGGCCCGTCGGGTGTCGGCGGTCTCAGGGGCATCGTCACAGGTGGCCGCCCTCGCTGCATCGCGTTCGGCGCGCCAGGTCTCGAAGTCTCCGGCGTCAGCAGCGGCGCGTGCACGCCCCCGTGCGGCCTCGGCAACGAGCGCCTGGTGGTTGACAAGGTCCACGGTGATCCTGGCTTGGCCGGCCGCCAGCACCGACTTCAGTCGTTCGAGGAGGGCGAGCTGGTCGATCCGCTCGGCATCGTCTGCGGCCGGCCCGATATGGGCCAGCACGGTGAGCAGGCTGCGAAGACCCCCTGTCGTCACCTCCGCTGCCGTTTCGAACATACGTCCACGATACCCCTACCCGCAACGCCGCGCAAGACCAATATGGCGGTGCAGCAACGTTTTGGAGGAGAATGGTCCCCCTGTGAACGGTTCAGCGAGGGAGGGCGGACGCCCGCCAGCCACCCGGTGAGCGACCGTACGCGGGTGAGCGCAGCCGGGCCGCCGGGGACGCCCACCGCTGCTGGGCCGGGCGCTCTTCAGCAGGAGATCCACCAAGCGCAGCGAGCACTACGACAAGGGCTGCCAGCTCCTCAGGAGACGGGTTGCCCCGCACGACCTGAAGAACCGGGGCCTCGAAAGGTGCGCGACTCATAGCGTGGAGCCGATTCGAGGGCCGAGCTTGCTCGGGACTCATAGCGGAATGTTCCCGTGCTTCTTGGGCGGGAGCGTCTCGCGCTTGGTCTTCAACGCCCGTAGCGCACGGGTCACGTGCATCCGGGTGTCGGACGGCGAGACGACCGCGTCGAGGTAGCCGCGTTCGGCCGCGATGTAGGGGTTGGCCAGGTGCTCCTCGTACTCCCGGACGAACGCCTGCCTGATCTCCTCGACGTCCTCGCCCTCCGCCTGCGCGGCGGCAATCTCCTTGCGGTAGAGGATGTTCACCGCACCCTGCGCACCCATGACAGCGATCTGCGCGGTCGGCCACGCGAGGTTGATGTCGGCCCCGAGGTGCTTGCTGCCCATGACGTCGTACGCACCTCCGTAAGCCTTGCGGGTGATGACGGTGACGAGCGGCACGGTCGCCTCGGCGTACGCGTACAGCAGCTTGGCGCCGCGGCGGATGATGCCGTCCCACTCCTGGTCGGTGCCCGGCAGGAAGCCCGGCACGTCGACAAAGGTCAGCACCGGGACGTTGAACGCGTCGCAGGTGCGCACGAACCGAGCCGCCTTCTCGGACGCGTCGATGTCCAGGCAGCCGGCGAGCTGGAGCGGCTGGTTGGCGACGACTCCGACGGGCATCCCGTCGACGCGGGCGAAGCCGGTGACGATGTTGGGCGCGTAGAGCGGCTGCACCTCGAGGAACTCACCGTCGTCGACGACGTGCCGGACGATCTTGAGCATGTCGTAGGGCTGGTTCGGGCTGTCGGGGATGCAGGTGTCGAGCCAGCGGTCGTCGTCGGTCACCTCGAGGGCGCCTCCGCCCGACATCGACTCGTAGGCCGGGGGTTCCTCCAGGTTGTTGGACGGCAGGTACGAGAGCACCGCCTTGACGTAGTCGACGGCGTCCTGCTCATCGGTCGCCATGTAGTGCGCGACACCGGATTTCGTGTTGTGGGTGCGCGCCCCGCCGAGCTCCTCCATCGTGACGACCTCGCCCGTGACCGTCTTGATGACGTCCGGGCCGGTGATGAACATGTGCGACGTCTGGTCGACCATGACGGTGAAGTCGGTGATGGCGGGGGAGTAGACCGCGCCGCCAGCGCACGGTCCCATGACCAACGAAACCTGGGGCACGACTCCCGAGGCGTGCACGTTGCGGCGGAAGATCTCGGCGTAGAGCCCCAGGGCGACGACGCCCTCCTGGATGCGGGCCCCGCCCGAGTCGTTGAGCCCGATGAGCGGGCAGCCGACCTTCATGGCGAAGTCCATGACCTTGCAGATCTTCTCGCCGAAGACCTCACCCAGCGACCCACCGAACACCGTGAAGTCCTGGGCGAAGACGGCCACCGTACGCCCGTCGACCTGGCCGTAGCCCGTGACCACCCCGTCGCCGTAAGGGCGGTTCCTCTCCTGTCCGAACGCCGTCGACCGATGGCGGGCGTACTGGTCCATCTCGGTGAACGTGCCCTCGTCGAGCAGCATCGCCAGGCGCTCCCGGGCCGTCTTCTTGCCGCGGGCGTGCTGCTTGGCGACGGCCCGCTCGGTGCCGGCGTGCGTCACCCCAGCCACCCGACGCTCGAGGTCGGCGATCTTGCCGGCTGTCGTCGTGAGGTCAGGTGCGTCAGAACTCTCAGGGGTGTCAGCGGTGTCTGGGGTGTCAGGGGTGTCAGGGGTGTCAGAGGTGTCAGAGGTGTCAGCGGCGTCGTCGGCGTCGGACATGCAGCGGAGCCTAGCCTTGCCTCTCATGACCGGTGCGCTCGATCCCGTGCGGCTCCGGGCCGCGGTGGTCACGCCTGGGAACCGTTGGCTCGGTGTCGAACACCACACGACGATCGGGTCCACCAACGCCCGCGCGGCGCAGGTCGCGCAGCCTTGGTGGGTCGTCACCGCCGACCATCAGAGCCAGGGCCGGGGCCGGCTCGCGCGCCGGTGGGAGGCGCCACCCGGCGCGTCGGTGGCCGTCTCCGCCACCGTCCCGCTGCCGCGCACGGGCATGGGATGGACGCCGTTGCTCGCCGGCCTCGCCGTCGTCGACGCGGTCGAGGCCACGACCGGGCTGTCGGCGCAGCTGAAGTGGCCCAACGACGTCCTGCTCCCGGCCGACGGCTCCCGCAAGGTATGCGGCATCCTCTGCGAGGTCCTGCCCTCCCCGCAGAACGACCCGACCACTCAGCTGGTCGTCGTCGGGGCCGGCCTCAACATCGGTCAGGAGCGCGGCCAGCTCCCGGTCCCGACGGGCACGTCGCTCGCTCTCGCGGGGGCCGGTGACGTTGACCGCACCGCCCTCGTCGCGGCATACCTGCACCGGCTGGCCGAGCTCCTCGACGAAGCCGGCGCTGATACGCGGGCGGGCTACCGCCGCCGGTGCCTGACCATCGGACAGGACGTCGCGCTCAGCCTCCCCGACGGCGAGACGCTGGAAGGCCGGGCCGTCGCCGTCGACGACGAGGGTCGGCTCGTCGTCGACGGTCCACGGGGCCGGCGCGCCTGGGCGGCCGGCGACGTCATCCACGCCCGTATGCCGGCGGCCGGGTCCGGGCCGACGTCAGGAGCGACGGACTTGGCATGATGCAGGAATGAGCGAGCGGACGGTCACCCCCGACCTCGAGGACGTCACCGCCGCACTGCTGCGCCACCCACTGACCCTGACGCGCCGAGACGTCAGCGTGGCCGCCGACGTCAGCCAGCGCAGCGCCCGCGGCTTCTGGCAGGCGCTCGGCTTCCCGCTTGTCGACACGGACGAGCGGCTGTTCACCTGCGCCGACGCCGAGGCCCTCGGCCTGGTGGCCGGGCTGGTCCAGTCAGGCGTACTCGACGACACGACCGCGCTGCAGCTGACCCGGGCCTTCGCGCGGACGGCCGACCGGCTCGCCTCCTGGCAGGTGCAGCTCGTCGCCGAGGCGGTCGAGGCCGAACGCGAGGCCTGCTCGGGCGCCGAGCTCTCGGCCGCGGCCACGGCACAGGCGACGGCCCGCTGCCTCGTCTCCATCGCCGACGACCTCGAACCACTCCTGGTGTATGCGTGGCGCCGGCACCTCGCTGACACCGTCTCGCGGCTGCTCACCGACGCCGAGCCGGAGACCGCGCAGAAGGGGATCTACCGGCACATCGGGTTCGCCGACCTCGTGGCCTTCAGCACCTTGGTGCGCAAGTCCACCGAACGCGAGCTGGCCGTCATCGTGCAACGGTTCGAGTCGCTCAGCGCCGACATCGTCACCGCCCACGGCGGTCGCATCGTCAAGACCGTCGGCGACGAGATCCTGTTCTCCAACCGCAACGCCGCCCCCGCCGCGGCGATCGCCCTCGACCTGACCGAGGCCATCGCCCGCGACGAGATCCTCCCCGACGTCAGGGTCGGCGTGGCCGCGGGCCGCGTCATCCCGCGGCTCGGCGACGTCTTCGGCACCACGGTCAACCGGGCCTCCCGACTGACCGGGATCGCCCACCCGCATACGGCTCTGGTCGACTCCGTGGTCGCCGAGTCGCTGAAGGACGTCACCGGCTTCACGTTCACCGCGTTGCGTCCGCGTTCGCTACGCGGGGTCGGCAAGGTCGAGCCCTTCGTCCTCGCCCGCGCCAGCACCACCCCGCGGGTGCGGTTACTTCCCCCGACCACCGCGCGGCCCACCCGTCCCGGCCCAGCCCAGGAGCGCCCGTGACCAACCCGCCCACCAGTCCCGGCCCAGCCCAGGAGCGCCCGTGACCACCCCGCCCACGTCCTCCCTTGTCCGCGTCGAGCGCACCGACGAGGGCCACGTCGTCCAGATCGTGCTCGACCGCCCGGACGCGCTCAACGCCGTCTCCGGCGCCATGGCCGCCGCCATCGCGGCGGCCACCGACGAGGTCGCCACCGACCCCGATGTGCGCTGCGTCGTGCTGCGCTCGAGCCAGGACCGGGCTTTCTGCGTCGGCGCCGACCTCAAGGAGCGCAACACCCTCACCGACGCCGAGCTGGTGCGGCAGCGGCCCGGCAGCCGGGCGGCATACGGCGGGGTCCTCGCCCTGCCCATGCCGGTCGTCGCGGCGGTCGAGGGCTTCGCTCTGGGCGGTGGGTTCGAGCTGGCCCTGTCCTGCGACCTCGTGGTCGCCGGCGAAGGGGCCGTCGTCGGGCTCCCCGAGGTGTCGGTGGGGGTCATCCCGGGGGGTGGAGGCACCCAGCTGCTGACCCGCCGGGTGGGCTGGTCACGGGCCGCCGCGCTGGTCTTCACGGCCCGCCGCCTCCCCGCCTTCGAGGCGCTCGCCCTGGGCTGCGTCGACGAGGTGGTGCCGACCGGCTCGGCCGCCGTGCGGGCGCTGGAGATCGCCCGGGGGATCGCTGCCCACTCCCCGGTCGCCCTGCGCCAGGCCAAGCGGGCGATGCGCCTCGGGTCCGACGTCGATCTGGCCGCCGGGCTGGAGATCGAGGACGCCTGCTGGCGGGCCACCGCCTTCAGCGCCGACCGGGCGGAAGGGGTCGCCGCGTTCGTGGCGAAACGGACGCCTCGGTGGCCGGGCGCCTGATCGCCTAGCATCACTGCCGTGACCCGCGTGCTGCTGGCTGAGGACGACCCGGCTATCTCGGAGCCCTTGGCGCGCGCCCTGCGCCGCGAGGGTTACGACGTCGACGTGCGGGGGGACGGACGGGCGGCGCTGGAGGGCGCTCGCGAGAACCCCGACCTCGTCGTGCTCGACCTCGGCCTGCCCTTCATCGACGGGCTCGAGGTCTGCCGCCGGATGCGGGCCATGGGCAAGACCGTGCCTGTCCTGGTCCTCACTGCGCGGGCCGACGAGGTCGACACGGTCGTCGGTCTCGACGCGGGGGCCGACGACTACGTCACGAAGCCGTTTCGCCTCGCCGAGCTGCTCGCTCGCGTGCGGGCGCTGCTGCGGCGCAACCCCTCCGACGTGGCGCCGTCCAGCGACCAGCTGCGCATCGACCCCGACGGCCGCCGCGCCTGGTTCATGGAGCAGGAGATGCAGCTGACGGCCAAGGAGTTCGACCTGCTTCGGGTGCTCGTCCGCGAGCAGGGCAAGGTCGTCTCCCGCGAGCAGCTCATGCGGGAGATCTGGGAGACCGCCTGGTTCGGCTCGACCAAGACCCTCGACATGCACATCAGCGTGCTGCGGCGGAAGCTTGGTGACGACGCGACCCAGCCGCGCTACATCTCCACCGTCCGCGGTGTGGGTTTCCGCTTCGAGCGTCCCGACAGCTGACCGGCCATGCGTCGAGAGGTCGTCCGGCTGACGGCGTATGCCGTGGGCATCGGGCTGCTAGGCGTCCTGGTCCCCGCGATGGCGGTGCAGATCTGGTTGATGGCCCAGCATCCCGACGCCCTCGGGGCGTGGACGTCCTCCGCCCCGGTGCTCGACCAGGCCCTGCGGCTGCTCGGGGTGTCGTTCGTCCTCGCGCTGCTGGTCGCGCTCCTGAGCGTCGCCGTCGCCGGCCGCCTGTCGCTGCGCCTCGCCAGGCCGCTGACCCGGCTCGTCGAGGCGGCAGAGCAGCTGGGGGAGGGCAAGACCCGGATCGAGCCGATCCGCTCCGAGCTCCCCGAGGTCGACCGGGTGTCGGCGGTCCTCACCCGCAGCGCCCAGCAGATGACGACGTCGCTGGCCGCCGAACGGGAGTTCGCCTCCGACGCCTCCCACCAGCTGCGCACGCCGCTCACCGCGCTGCTGATGCGCCTCGAGGAGATCTCCGTGTCCGACGACCCGGTCGTCGTCCACGAGGAGGCGGGCATCGCCATGGAGCAGGTCGAGCGCCTGACCCGGGTGGTCGACGACCTGCTCATGCGCAGCCGCCGCAGCAACGACGCCCCCCGGCCCGAGGTCAGCCTCGACTCGGTCATCGCCGCCCTCCAGCGTGAGTGGCAGCCCGCCTTCGAGCAGGCCCGGCGCAGCGTGCGGGTCCACGGCGAACGCGGGCTCCTCGTCAAGTCGACGCCGGTCGCCCTGAGCCAGGTGCTCAGCACCCTGCTCGAGAACTCCCTCGTCCACGGCCGGGGCACGGTCGAGCTGCAGGCCCGGCGCAGCGGCCCCTCGGTCATCGTCGAGGTCAGCGACCAGGGCGACGGTGTTCCGACGGCGATGGCCCCGCACATCTTCGAGCGGTCGGTCAGCAGTGGCCGGGGCAACAGCACCGGCCTGGGACTGGCGCTGGCCCGCGACCTGGCCGAGTCCAACGGCGGGCGCCTCGACCTCGTGTCGGCGCAGCCGGTGCGCTTCGCCCTGTTCCTCTCCGAGGCCGACGGCCACTGAGCGGAGGCGGCGGGCTCGGGACCGACCGCTCGGCCCGCATCGATGGGGCTCAACGCGGTGGGTTGCACTCCTCGGGGGGGTCGAGTCCACCGTGTAGTGGGTTCGGCCCAAGGTGACCGGGGCCGGTGAGCTCAGGGGGCGGCTGGACCCCGGTCGCGGTCGCCCGGCTGTCCGCTGGCGCCTAGCCCGGCGCCCGGCCCGGCTGGGCCTTCCGAGCCTTCGCGGGCCAGGGCCTCCGCATCGGGGTCGCCGGGGCGCTCGCCGGCGAAGACGACCTGACGGTAGGCCCAGAACCGGAAGATCGTGGCCAGCCCGATGCCGATGATCGTGTTGAGGTTGACCTGCCCACGGGAGGTGAGGTTGAGGTAGTCGTGGGTGAAGTTCAGCCACAGGGTGGAGATCGCCAGCCCCACGCCGTTGACCATGAAGAACAGCAGCGCCTCATGGTGGGCCGGGCGGTTGCGGCGGTGCCGGAACGTCCACATCCGGTTGCCGACCCAGGCCACCAGTGTGGCGGTGGCGCCGGAGAGGATCTTCGACGTGGTCAGGTGCCCGGCCATCGGCCCGTAGAACAGGAGGTTGAACCCGCCGAAGTCGATCACGAAGCCGACCGCCCCGATGATCCCGAACTTCGCCAGCTCCCGCCAGAAGATGCTGACGAGTCCGCTGATCCGCCTCAGCACGCGAGGGGGAGGGGCGTCGGTCACGCGAGAACTGTACCTACCCGACCCGGTCTGGTCCGGCAGGTCCGCCGCGACTGGAGCCGCGTCAGCTCGGGCCGCCGGCGGCCCGCCGCCCCTCTGTGGGCTAACAGCTAGGCTCCGGTGACGTGACCGCCACGGCAGAGGGGCTGGACGACGCCCGCACCAGGGCGCAGCGCTCGCCGGGAGGGTTCCCCGTGGTCGGGGTGGTCGGTGCGGGCCAGCTGGCCCGCATGATGCAGGGACCGGCGATCGAGCTCGGGATCCAGCTCTCCGTGCTCGCTGAGTCGGCCGACGCCGCCGCAGCGCTGGTCATCCCGTCGGCCCCGGTCGGGGAGCACACCGACGTCGAGGCGCTGCGCCGGTTCGCCCGGCAGTGCGACGTCGTCACCTTCGACCACGAGCACGTCCCCCAATCGGTGCTGCTCGCCCTAGAAGCCGACGGCATCCGGCTGCACCCCTCACCCGCGGCGCTGCGGTTCGCACAGGACAAGCTCGCCATGCGCGAGCGGCTGACGGCCCTGGGCGTGCCGTGCCCACGGTGGACGGCCGCGCATACGGCCGATGAGGTCGACGCGTTCGCGGCGACGGTGGGGTGGCCGGTCGTCGCCAAGACGCCCCGAGGGGGCTACGACGGCAAGGGAGTACGCGTGGTGCACCGCGCGGGGGACCTCGCCGACTGGCTCGCGGAGACCGGAACACCCGGCGCCCTTGAGGACGGCGTCCTTCTCGAGGAGCGGGTCGAGTTCGACCGCGAGCTGGCCGTGCTCGTCGCCCGCAGCCCGTCGGGACAGGCCGCCGCGTGGCCCGTGGTGGAGACCGTGCAGACCGAGGGCGTCTGCACCGAGGTGCTCGCCCCGGCGCCGGCGGTCGACCCGGGGCTGGCGGCCGGGGCCACTGCCACCGGCCTGCGCCTGGCCGGGGAGCTGGGGGTGACCGGGGTGATGGCGGTCGAGCTGTTCGAGGTCCGAGACGCGTCGGGGGCGCCGGCCTATGTCGTCAACGAGCTGGCGATGCGGCCGCACAACAGCGGTCACTGGTCGATGGACGGGGCGGTGACCGGCCAGTTCGAGCAGCACCTGCGGGCCGTCCTCGACCTGCCGCTGGGCGACCCCGCCAGCCGGGCGCCGTGGACCGTGATGGCCAACGTGCTCGCCGGCGAGCACGAGGAGCTCTACTCCGCCTACCGGCACGTTATGGCCCGCGACCCGGGGGCCAAGGTGCACCTGTATGGCAAGGGCGTCCGTCCCGGCCGCAAGATCGGCCACGTCAACGTGTCGTCACGGTCCCTGGACGACGCGCGCGAACGGGCCACCCACGCGGCGGGTTACCTGGCCGGAGCCATCGATGAGTAAAACCCCCGTGGTCGGGGTCGTGATGGGCAGCGACAGCGACTGGCCCGTCATGGAGCAGGCGGCGATCGCGTTGCGAGAGATGGGGATCGGCTACGAGGCCCACGTCATCTCGGCCCACCGGATGCCGGACGCCATGCTCGCGTACGGCCGGACGGCCGCGGGCCGGGGACTGCGCGTCATCGTCGCCGGGGCGGGCGGTGCGGCCCACCTGCCGGGGATGCTCGCGGCCGTGACCCCGCTGCCGGTCATCGGGGTGCCGGTGCCGTTGACGCACCTCGACGGGATGGACTCGCTCCTGTCGATTGTGCAGATGCCGGCCGGGGTGCCCGTCGCCACCGTGTCGATCGGGGGCGCCCGCAACGCCGGGCTGCTCGCCGTCCGCATCCTCGGGGCCGGCGACGGACCCGAGGCGGAGCGCATCCGGGCCGCCATGGTCGCGTTCCAGGACACGTTGCGCGAGACCGCCACCGCCAAGGGGCAAGCCCTGCGCGCGAAGGACGCCGAGAGCCGGTAACCGGGTGGGCCGACCGGCTCGGCCCGTCTCGACCGGACTCAGCCGGACTCAGCCGGACTCAGCCGGACTCAGCCGACGATCGCCCCTGCGCCGTCCCCCGGCTGGAGGAGCGGGTACTCGATCCGTGGGCAGGCGTCCATGATGACGGCCAGCCCGGCCTGGCGGGCCCGTCTTGCAGCGGCCTCGTCGGCGACCCCCAGCTGCATCCACACCGCGGCGATGCCGAGCCGCTTCTTCTGGTCGATCGCCTCGTCCACCACGGCGCCGACCTTGTGGGAGTTGACGAAACAGTCGACGACGTCGACCCGTCGGCCGTCCGGCACGTCAGCCAGGGCGGCATACCCGTCGCTGCCGAGGACGGTCTCGGCTGCCGGGTGGACCGGCACGATCCGCATACCCAGCTCGGCCTTGAGGAACTGGGCGATCGAGTATGCCGTCCTCGAGCGGTTCGTCGACAGGCCCACCACCGCCCACGTCGCCCTCGTCGTGAGCAGGTCCCGGACGACGACCGGGTCGTTGTCGTACTTCGTCACCCAGCCATCAAAGCACCGCCCTCCCGGCGGGGCCTGCAGACCTGGAGAAGCGAGGTGCCGCCTCCGGTGACATGATGCGAGAGGCCCTGAACGGGCCGCTCGACGACAAAAAGGTGACTCATGAGATTCGGCATGTTCGTCCCGCAGGGCTGGCGCATGGACCTGGCCGGCATCGAGCCCGCCAAGCACTGGGAGACCATGCTGGGGCTGGCCAAGCGGCTGGACGACAACGACGACTGGGAGTCGCTCTGGGTCTACGACCACTTCCACACCGTCCCGGAACCCACCCAGGACGCCACCCACGAAGCGTGGTCGCTGATGGCCGCGTATGCCGCCGCGACCAGCCGGGTGCGCCTCGGCCAGATGTGCACGTGCATGTCGTACCGCAACCCCGCCTACCTCGCGAAGGTCGCCGCCACCATCGACATCATCTCGGGCGGGCGCGTCGAGATGGGCATCGGCGGCGGCTGGTACGAGCACGAATGGCGGGCCTACGGCTATGGGTTCCCCAGCGCCGGTGAGCGGCTCGGCCGGCTGCGTGACGGGGTCGAGATCTTCCGCCAGATGTGGACGACGGGCACCGCCACCCATCACGGCAAGTACTACACGGTCGACGGGGCCATCGGTCAGCCGCGCCCGCTGCAGGGCACGACCGTGAAGGGGTCCGAGGCCAACGGCATCCCGATGTGGGTCGCCGGCGGTGGCGAGAAGGTGACGCTGAAGATCGCGGCGCAGTACGCCGACTACACCAACTTCGACGGGTCGCCCGAGGGCTTCGCCGCCAAGAGCGCGATCCTCGAGGGGCACTGCACCGACGTCGGCCGCGACTATGGCTCGATCGTGCGCAGCGCCAACTACAACGTGTTCATCGGCGAGAACCAGAACGAGGTCGACGACCGCATCGCGTGGGCGGGTGACCACCTGCGCAAGGCCGGCATCTCCGAAGCCGCCGTCGACGGGCAGGTCAAGGGCGCGCGAAGCGGGCCGGCCGTCGGGACGCCCGAGCAGATCATCGAGAATCTCCGGGCCTTGGAGAAGCTCGGCATGACCTACGCCATCGTCAACTTCTCTGAGGCGGCCTACGACACCTCGGGGATCAAGCTGTTCGAGCAGCAGGTCCTTCCCGAGCTGCGCGCGACCGCCTGATGGTCTGGTCCCCCGGGGACATCCCGTCCCAGGACGGTCGGGTCGTCGTCGTCACCGGCGCCAACAGCGGCATCGGGTTCGAGGCGGCGAAGGTGTTGTCCCGCAAGGGGGCTCACGTCGTCATGGCGTGCCGTGACCTCGACAAGGGGGAGCGGGCCCGGGCCGAGGTGGGCGGCTCCGCCGAGGTGCGTCACCTCGACCTCGCGTCGCTGGCGTCCGTACGCGAGTTCGCGGCGGGTGTCGAGGGCCCTGTCGACGTGCTCGTCAACAACGCGGGGGTCATGGCGCCCCCGCAGTCGCGGACCCAGGACGGCTTCGAGCTGCAGTTCGGCAGCAACTTCCTCGGCCCGTTCGCGCTCACGGGTCTGCTGCTGCCCCAGGTCGCCGACCGCGTGGTCACGGTCTCCTCGGTGGCGCACCGCTCCGGCCGCATCGACCTGCGCGACCCCAACTGGGAGCGGCGGCGCTACCGGCGCTGGTCGGCATACGGGCAGAGCAAGCTCGCCGACCTGATGTTCGCCTACGAGCTGCAGCGGCGGCTGCTGCTCGCCGGCTCGACGGTCCGGTCGATGGCGGCGCACCCGGGATACAGCACGACCAACCTGCAGCGCTTCATGCCCGGCCCGGCGACGTCGTTCCAGACCGTGCTGGCGCGGGTCAACCTCGTCCAGCCGGCGGCCGGAGGGGCCTTGCCGACGCTGTATGCGGCGACGGCGCCCGACCTGCCGGGTGGCGCCTACGTCGGCCCGTCCGGACCCTTCGAGTCCACCGGGCTACCGACCATCGTCGGGTCGTCCAAAGCCTCGCGCGACCTCGACGTCCAGGCCGGGCTGTGGGACCTCGCGGTACGGCTGACCGGCGTCGACCCCGGCTTGCCGGACCGGGCTGTGGCCTGACCCACGCCAGGCGCCCCGGGGGGCATACCGGACGGTAACCTGTGCCCGTGAGCACCGGGAACGCGGCCTTCGACATCTACCAGCCCTCCGAGGAGCACGAGGCCGTCCGGGAGGCCGTCCGCGCGATCAGCCATGACAAGATCGCGCCGTATGCCGCGGAGGTCGACGAGAACGCGCGCTACCCGCAGGAGGCGCACGACGCCCTCGTCGCGAGCGACTTCTTCGCGCCGCACGTGCCCGAGGCCTACGACGGGGTCGGCGCCGACGCCCTGGCGACGTGCATCGTCATCGAGGAGGTCGCCCGGGTCTGCGCGTCGAGCTCGCTCATCCCCGCCGTCAACAAGCTCGGCTCGATGCCGGTCATCCTCGCCGGGTCCGAGGCGCTGAAGCAGCGCTACCTGCCGCCGCTCGCTCGGGGCGAGGCGGGGTTCTCCTACGGGCTGTCCGAGCGCGAGGCCGGGTCGGACACCGCGGCCATGAAGGCGCGGGCGCGCCGCGACGGCGACGACTGGGTGCTCAACGGCCAGAAGTCGTGGATCACCAACGCCGGTGTCTCGGAGTACTACACGGTGCTCGCTGTCACCGACCCCGACGGACGGCGCGGAGCGAACATCAGTGCCTTCGTCGTCGAGAAGTCCGACGAGGGCTTCACGTTCGGTGCGAAGGAGCGCAAGCTCGGCATCAAGGGCAGCCCCACCCGCGATCTGCACCTCGACAACGTGCGCATCCCCGGTGACCGCATCGTCGGCGCCGAGGGCGATGGGCTGAAGATCGCGCTGCGCACCCTCGACCACACCCGCATCACCATTGGCGCGCAGGCGGTGGGGATCGCGCGGGGGGCTCTGGACGCGGCCGTGGACTATGTGAAGGAGCGCCGCCAGTTCGGTAAGGCCATCGCGGAGTTCCAGGGCATCCAGTTCATGCTCGCCGACATGGCGATGACGTTGGAGGCGGCCCGGCAGATGGTCTACGTGGCCGCGGCCAAGTCGGAGCGCGGCGACAAGGACCTGGCGTTCTTCGGGGCCGCGGCCAAGTGCTTCGCGTCCGATACGGCGATGCAGATCACGACTGACGCAGTGCAGCTGCTCGGTGGTGCGGGCTACGTCAAGGACTTCCCGCTCGAGCGGATGATGCGCGACGCGAAGATCACGCAGATCTACGAGGGCACCAACCAGATCCAGCGGGTCGTCATGGCCCGCCAACTGCTGGGCTGACCGAGGGTGCCTACTGGCCGGTGGTCCCCGCCGGCGGGACGCTGAGTGGCTCGTCGTTCTGGAGCGCGGAGAACAGCGCCTTGGCCTGCGTGCTGTTCCACTTGACCGCCACGCCGGCGTTGGACGTCTGGAGGGCCGCCGTCTCGATGGGAACCACCAGCGAGAGGGTGTCACCACCGTCCACACCGCGCAGCGCTTGGAGGATGCGGGCGGCGTCGGCGAGCTGTGTGGTCTGCCCCACCGTGAGCCCGCTGGCCGTCGCGTCGGCGAGCGACTTGTAGCGCCAGGGGATCAGCACGGTCGACGGGGTGGCCGCCTTCTTTAGCACCGCGCCGAGGAACTGGCGTTGGCGCTCGGCCCGGCCGATGTCGCCCCGCGGGTCGGACTTGCGGGCCCGCACGTAGCCCAGAGCCGTCGCTCCGTCGAGGGTCTGGCAGCCCTTCTTCAGGTCGATGGCGGCTTCCGGGTCCTTCATGTCGAAAGGCACGCAGACCTCCACGCCACCGAGGCTGTTGACGACGTTGGCGAAGCCGCCGAACCCGATCTCCAGGTAGCCGTCGAGGTGGATGCCGGTGACCTGCTCGACCGTCTGGGTCAGCAGCTTGGCCCCGCCGATCGAGAACGCCGCGTTGATCTTGTTGGTGCCGTGCCCCGGGATCGGCACGTAGGAGTCGCGGGGGATCGAGACGAGAGCGGACTTGCCCCCGGCGCTAGGCACGTGCACGAGGATGATCGAGTCGGTGCGCGAACCGATGTCGCCGCCGCCGGCGTTGAGCTGGTCCCGCTGCTCCTGGGTCAGTCCGTCACGTCCGTCGGATCCGACGAGCAGGTAGTTGTGGCCGCCGTTGTCAGCGGGGCGCGCGCCGGAGGGGACGTTGTCCACGCGCTTGACGTTGCCCCACGCGTTGAACGGCACCCAGACGAGGAACGCCAGCCAGAGCAGCACCACCAGGAGGACGGCGACGAGGATGGTCCGGCGCCGCCGCCGCCGCCGGGTGTGCCCCGGCGGAGGGGGGCCAGTGGGGCGGTCCTCCCTGGGGTCCCGCTGGGGGGCGTAAGCCTGGTCGCGGCCCGGCGCGGGGCGAGACTCGGGGCTGCGTGCGGGACGCGGAGCGGGCCGGGCCTGCGGGGCCAGAGGCGGAAGCGGTCGACTGCGCGCGCGGCCGCGGCCCAGCCGGTTGCGGGTGTCGACGACGTAACCGCCCCCGTCGTCGTGACCGAGGTCGCGGTCGTCGTCGCGGTCGTCCCCGGACTCGGGGCGGCTCATCGGGCGGTCTCAGCGGAGGTCGTCATGGCCGTTCCATGGTGGCATGGTCCGGGCGGCCGAGCCCACACGTCGGGGTGGCCGGCCGACGTGTCTCCCGCCCAGGGGGCGCTCGCCGGACGGGTGTCACCGGGTCCCACCGACCGCTGGCATACGCCCCGCTAGAGTCGCCGCCCATGGACAAAGTGGTCTCCACAGCAGCCGCCGCCATCGAGGGCATCACCGACGGGATGACGCTCTCGGTCGGTGGGTTCGGCCTGTGCGGTATTCCGAGTGTGCTCATCGCCGCGATCCACGACGCGGGGGTGACCGACCTCGAGGCGATCTCGAACAACTGCGGCATCGACGACTGGGGTCTCGGCATCCTGTTGCGTGACAAGCGGATCCGCCGGATGGTCGCCTCCTACGTCGGGGAGAACAAGGAGTTCGCCCGCCAGTACCTCTCCGGCGAGCTCGAGGTCGAGCTCACCCCGCAGGGCACCCTGGCCGAGCGGCTGCGCGCCGGCGGGTCCGGCATACCGGCGTTCTTCACCGCCACCGGAGTCGGCACCCAGATCGCCGAGGGCGGCCTGCCCTGGCGGTATGCGTCGGACGGCTCGGTCTCGGTGTCGTCGCCGCCCAAGGAGGTGCGCGAGATCGAGTGGCTGGGTGAGACGAAGTCCTTCGTCCTCGAGCCGGCCATCGTCGCGGACTTCGGGCTGGTGCGGGCCTGGAAGGGCGACCGTCACGGCAACCTCGTCTTCAACCAGTCGGCCCGCAACTTCAACCCGTTGGCGGCGATGGCCGGTCGCGTCACCATCGCCGAGGTGGAGGAGCTCGTCGACCCGGGCGACCTCGACCCCGACCAGGTGCACCTGCCCGGCATCTACGTGCAGCGTGTCCTGCCGCTCACCCCCGACCAGGCGGCCGACAAGCGGATCGAGCGGCGCACCGTCCGCCCGGCGTCCGAGAACCAGGAGTCCTGAGCCATGCCCCTCACCAGAGAGCAGATGGCGGCCCGCGCGGCGGCCGAGCTGAGCGACGGGTCCTACGTCAACCTCGGCATCGGCCTGCCCACCCTGGTGCCGAACTACGTGCCCGACGACGTCGAGATCGTCCTGCAGTCGGAGAACGGCATCCTCGGCGTCGGCGCCTACCCCGTCGAGGGCACTGAGGACGCCGACCTCATCAACGCCGGCAAGGAGACGGTCACCCTGCGCAAGGGTGCGTCGTTCTTCGACTCGGCGACGTCGTTCGGGATGATCCGTGGCGGCAAGGTCGATGCGGCGATCCTCGGCGCCATGCAGGTGTCCGAGAGCGGCGACATCGCCAACTGGATGATCCCCGGGAAGATGGTCAAGGGGATGGGCGGCGCGATGGATCTCGTCCACGGCGCCAAGCACGTCATCGTCCTCATGGAGCACGTGGCGCGCGACGGTTCCTACAAGATCGTCAAGGAGTGCTCGCTGCCCTACACCGGCCGGGGCGTCATTCAGCTTATCATCACCGACCTCGCGGTCATCGACGTCTCCCCGGAGGGCCTGGTGCTGCGCGAGCTCGCCGAGGGCGTCACCGAGGACGAGGTGCGCGAGAAGACCGAGCCTGAGCTGCGGGTCGAGCTCGCCTGAGCCTCAGCCCAGCTCGATGGTCACGCTCTCCGACGCGAGGCGCGTCGACTGGTCACCGTCCGGCGACCGGACCAGCACGACGGAGCCGTCGGCCGCCCAGGCGGACAGCGCGCTGCGAAGAGCGTCGTCGAGCCGGTCGGGCACGCGTACGCGCGGAGCCGCCCCCCACTCCGGTCGGGCGACGACGACCTCCCCGTATGCCGCGGTGCCGCTGCCGCTGCCGCTGCCGCTGCCGTTGTCCAGCGCCGGCGCGTCGTTGCTCGGTTCCTCCCACGGGGTGAACACGTCGCCGTAGCCGGCCAGGTCCTTGGCCTCGTCCACGACGTCGGCGGGGGTGTCGGGGTTCTGGCGGGCGAGCATGTCCATCGTGACCAGCACGGCGAGTCCCGCGTCCTCGGCCACCCCACGCGCCACGGCTGGGTCAGTGGTGACGACGACGTCGGCGCGCCAGGCTTCTGGCCCGACGAGAACGGTGGCACCGACCGACCAGGACGCGAGCGCCCAGTAGAAGGCGCGCCAGTGGCACGGCAGGTCGAGGCCGACCGTGGTCGCGGGTGCGGCGTCCAGCTCGTCCTGCAGCAGGTTGGCGGCCTTGGCGACCCAGTTGGCGAGCACCCGCCCGGACAGCTCGATGCGTTCGCCGCGGGTGGGGCCCTCGGCGTCGTCGTAGAACGTCAGCCGAGGCCGCGTGGCGTCCGACGCGACGAGCGAGGCGAGCAGGTCAGCGGGAAGTGGCACGTGGTGAGGCTAGTGGCCGGGCGACGGCCAGAGGTCGCTCTCCCCTCACCCGCCCCTTGCCCACCCCCACCAACTCCCGACCGGACTCACAGGATTGTCGGTTCCACGCCTCCGTTGAGCCGGAAACCGATGAAGGCGTGAGTCCGGTCGGGTGTTGGGACGGGGTCCTGGGGTCGGGCGGCTAGGCTCCGAAGCATGCTGGGCCGGCCCGGATCTGTTGGACCTGTCGGTACGACGAGACTCAGCGGAGCCGAGACCGGGAGCGACCCGACGTCGGCGTTCCTGCGGGTGGCGGTGGTCGGTCCGGTGCATCCGGGTGCAGGGCGGTTGGCCTCTCACACCGTGCGGCTGGCCCACCAGCTGGCCGAGGCGGGTCACGACGGGACGCTCGTGTCGTGGTCACCCGAACCGTCCGGCCGACTGACCCAAGCGGGCAGCCCTCGAGGTTCGCTCCGTCCACTGCCTCGCGCAGTGCTCCAGCCGTGACTGAGACCAGCTCACCGAGGTCGCGCCACGCCCGCTCGAGACCGACGGACACCCCCGAGAGCCGAGCCGCCAGAGCGTCTGCTGGTGTCGTACGAGCCCAGGTGTCCGGGAAGGCACGGGGGACCTGACGCGGCGCGGCGCAGTGGAAGATCGGGACGACCGGGTCAGGACCGACCGCGCCCAGGGGACTGCTGCCTCGCCCGGCGTAATAGCCACGCCAGTACCCGTGCAGCCCCAGAGCCTGGTAGGCCAGGACCGGCTCCGGAGCGAAATTGACCGGCGCGTGGACGACCTCGAAGACCGACCACATCCGCCGGGCGCGCGACAGCGTTCCCTCAGGCATGAGGGCCCTCGTGAGGGGTCACCGCGGCCAGGAGGACCGGCCGGAGCTGTCGGCGGATCGTGTCGAGGGATGCCGTGCTGCGCTCGGCACGAGCGAGCAGGATGCCGCCCTCGAGCGAGGCCAGCATCAGGGTGCTGAGGTCGTGTATGCGTCGTGCGGGAACACCCATGTCGAGAAGGGCTGCATGGATCGCCGACCTCCAGTCATCCAGGGCCCCGGTTGCCGCGAGGCGCACGCGGTCGTGAGCGAGTCCGTCGGAGATCGACGCGGCTACCGGGCAGCCCAGTCCGAAGCTTCGCCGCTTCAGGTCGCCGGCCCACCAGCGGACGATGTGGTCGAAGAGGCCAGCCGGATCCGGTGACCGGACGCTGCGGACGTAGTCAGAGACGTGCTCGGCCGCGAACTGGCCGGACCACGCAAGGGCCTCGGCGACGAGCTGGTCCTTGCCTTCGGGGAAGTAGTGGTGAAGGGAACCCCACGGCGCGTCGGCGTCGGACACGACCGGGCGCAAGCCCATCCCCTCGACACCGTGGCGCCGTAGGTGCGTCACCGCGCTGTGGACGATCCGCTCCCGGGGCGTCCGCTCACTCACCGCCATGGTGTCTCCCTGGTGTTGACGAATGAGGATAGGACGAGCGTACTATCCCGATCCTAGGACGACCGTCCTAATGCGACCCGTCGACAGGGACCACCCCATGCGCATCGGAATGATCGGCCTCGGGACCATGGGCGAGCCCATGGCAGCCAACCTGATTCGAGCGGGCACTCCACTCGTCGTGTGGAACCGGTCCGCTCCGTCGGTCGTGCGTACCGTGCGCCTCGGGGGCTCCCGCGCGTCGTCGGCCGACGATCTTCTGTCCCGCTGCGACGTCGTCCTGGTCATGCTCGCCGACGAGGCCGTCATCGACCAGGTCCTCGGCCGCGGCGGCCCCCGGTTCGTCTCATGGCAAGGCCGCCTCCTCGTGCAGATGGCAACGACCTCCCCAGAGCACTCGGCCGGGCTCGCGCGCGCCGTGCGGTCGGTCGGGGGCCGCTACGTCGAGGCTCCGGTCTCGGGTTCGCGGATCCCGGCTGAGAGGGGTGAGCTCGTCGCCATGCTGGCCGGTGACCTCGACGACGTCGAGCTGGTCGAGGACACGATCCGACCCATGTGCAGTCGTCTCGTGCGATGCGGGATGGTGCCGCGGGCCATGTCGACCAAGCTCGCTGTGAACCACTTCCTCATCACCATGGTCTCCGCCCTCGCCGAGACCACGCATCTCGCCACCCATACCGACCTCGACCTTGAGGCGTTCGCCGACGTCCTTGACTCCGGGCCGATGGCCAGTGCGGTCTCGCGGGTCAAGCTGCACAAGCTCCTCGACCGGGATCTGCAGGCCCATTCACCCGTTGACGGCGTTCATGGGATCGCCCGGCTCATCGAGGGCATGGCCCGCAGTGCCGGTGTCGCAACTCCCTTCCTCGAGCTCAGTCGAGGCCTCCTCGCCGAGGCTGAGGCGTCAGGACACGGCTCCGAGGACACGGCCGCCGTCATCCGGGTGCTCGAGCTCCGATCTGAGGGCCTGCGCCGAACCCCGACCGCGTGACCGCTCCAGGTCGCGGGGTCGTGAGTGCGGGCTTCGCCGCCCCGGATCTCCGGCTGTCGGCTTCGTGGGACGAGTCGACCGCACTCCGACCGGACTCACAAGATTGTCGGTTCCACGCCTCTGATGTGCCAGAAACCGATGAAGGCGTGAGTCCGGTCGGGTGTTGGGACGGGGTCCTGGGGTCGGGCGGCTAGGCTCCGAAGCATGCTGGGCCGCCCCGGATCTGCTGGACCTGTCGGTACGACGAGACTCAGCGGAGCCGAGACCGGGAACGACCCGACGTCGGCGTTCCTGCGGGTGGCGGTGGTCGGTCCCGTGCATCCGGGTGCAGGGCGGCTGGCCTCTCACACCGTGCGGCTGGCCCACCAGCTGGCCGAGGCGGGTCACGACGTGACGCTCGTGTCGTGGTCACCCGAACCGTCCGGTCAACAGACCCCGCCGGCCGGCGTGGTGCCGTTCCCCCGCACGGTGCGCTCGCTCGCCTGGAACCGTCCTGACACCTGGCTGCGCACCGGGCGCCGGCTGCGGGCCTACGACACCGTCGTCGTCGTCCACACCGGCGCCGCCATGGTGCCCCAGCACCTGGCCCTGCTTCGGGCGGCCGGCACCGGCCACGCCGACGCAGGAGGGGCGGCGACCCGCCCGCGTGGCGTCCTCGTCTGTGACCGGCTGCCGGCGCATCCCGGGGCCACCACGCGCAGCCTGGTGGCCTCGGTCCTCCGCAGCGTCGACGGCGTCCTCGTCCACCGCCACGAGGACGCCGAGCTCGCGGCCCGCCTCGGCGCTCCGCGGGTGTATGCCGTGCCTGAGCCCGAGTCGGTCAGCCTGCCCTCCGTGGCTCCGGGCGAGACGGAGGTGCACCTCGACCCGTTCACGCTGCTCGGGATGTCCGAGGACCACGGGGCGGCGGACCTCAGCGCACCCTGGGCGGCCTACCTCGGCGCGATCGAGACCCTCGCCGCCCCACACGTGGCCGCGGCCGACCTCGCCGGGACCACCGACGGCACCGACGGCGTCGACGGCGCCGACGGCACCGACGGCGTCGACGGCGCCGACGGCACCGACGGCGTCGACGTCTACGGCGCCGACTCGGTGGGCGACCGTGATGCCGCCGCCACGCGGACCGGCCGTGACCGCCGGCGCCGTCCCGGACCGGCCGCCGTGGCCGCCTCGGCGCTCACCGGGGCGACCCGCCTCGTGGAGGGCGCCACTGGGGCGCTTACCGGCGCGCGGCGCCGCGTGGACCTGAGCCGGGCCGACCTCCCCGACTGGCTGTACGGCACCGACGTGCTCGACGACGGCTTCCAGGCCGACGAGGCCCGCGACGAGGCCCACCGGCTAGGACTTGCTCGCAGCCGCGACCCCATCGGGGCGTGGGCCGCGCTGGGCGCCCTGGCCGCCGTCATCCGCGTCGCCGACGACGGCCGCCACGCCGCGGTCGTCGTCGACGAGTCCGGGTCGTCGTCGCCTCTGACCCGCTGGGCGCGCGCGTGTGGGTTCGCGCCGGTCGACCTCGGGCTGACGACCCAGGAGGCCGGCTACGACGTGCTCGAGGTCGACGCCGGCTCGCTCGACGTCGTGGCCCGGGTGCACCCCGGCGGGTGCGACGCATCCGACGTCGACGAGGCGCTCTCGCAGGCCGCGTGGGCGTTGCGTCCCGGCGGGCTGCTCGTCCTCACGCTGCCGTTGGGACGACCGGGTCCGGACGGGGCGCTCGGCCCGGCCGACGTCCGTGCCGTCGTCGCCCGCGCCCACGACCACGGGTTCGTCCTCGTCGGTGACCTCGACGGCGACGTGGGCCACCGGATGCGGTCGGCCTCCGTGGTCGCGGGGGAGACGGCCGCCCGGGTGCCCGGCGCGGCATACGGGCTGGTGCGCCTGACCCTGCGCCGGCGCTGAGGTGACCCGCGCCCTGGCGGTGGCGCGTGCCGTCGTGGCCGTTGCGGTCGTCGCCGCCCTCGTCTGGGGGGTCGCCCGCAACTGGTCGGAGATCAGCCGCGACCTGCAACGGGTGAGCGTCGGCGCCCTGCTGCTGTCGGTGCTGCCGGCCGCCGTCGGGACCTGGCTGACCATGCTCGGCTGGCGCGTCGTCCTCGCCGACCTCGGGTCGCCGCTGCACGTCGCCCCGGCTGCGGGGGTGTGGTTCGTGGGGCAGCTCGGGAAGTACCTGCCGGGCTCGGTGTGGACGGTGCTCGTGCAGGCCGACATGGCCTCGCACCTGGACGTCCCCCGGCGCCGCACCGGGGTGGCCGGCCTGGTGACCATCGGGCTGTCGGTGCTGACCGGCGTCCTGGTCGGGGTTCCAGCGGTCCCCTTGCTTCTGCAGCGACCGGGCGGCGGCAGCGCGGCCTGGTTGCTCCTCGCGCTACCGGTGCTGGCTCTGCTGTTCTGGCCCGCGCTGCTCAACCGGCTGATCACCCTCGGCCTGCGCGTGCTGAGGCAGCCGCCGTTGGATTCCGCGCTCTCCGGCCGCGCCGTCGTCACGGCGGTCGCCCTCTACGTCGTGGCGTGGCTCTGCTTCGGCGTGCACATCCTGGTACTCGCCTGGGCGGTCGGCGAGGGCAGTGGCGGGAGCACCTTGACCCTCGCGTCCCTGACCGGGTTCGGGCTGTCAGGGGCCCTGTCGATGCTCACGGTGATCCTGCCGGCCGGCCTCGGGGCGAGGGAGGGGCTGCTGACCCTCGTGCTCGCCTCCGCGCTGCCGGTCTCCGGAGCGACGGCGGTGGCCATCGTGTCGCGGTTCGTCGTCACGGTGGTCGACGTGGCGGCCGCCGCCTGCGGCTGGGCGTATGCCCGTCGGCACCACCTCGTGGCCTCCCGCGCTGAGCTCGAGGCCGAGGTGGTCGGCGACCACCAGGGCCCTGCCGTCGTCCCGCTGCCGGACGACGACCGCTGACGCCCCACCCCCGGGCTCGAACCCGGCCCGGGCGTCACCAGGTCACGCCCCGCGGGGCTCCGGCGCGTCGGTACGGGGGAACTGGGTGACGAAGCTCTGCACCGCTTCCCCGGACAGCTGGCCGCAGAGCATGCGGTGACCCGACTGCGACTTCACCGCACCGGTCGTGTCGTCGGTCACCGCCGACCAGTGGCTGAGGGCGAACTTCTTCCCCTCGGGCAGCGTGCCGTAGGCCTCGGGCAGCGGCGCGACGATGAACTTGGCCTGCGCCGGGCCCAGCTTGTTAGTGGTCGTCGCGATCTCTTTGAGCAGGTCGGCCGACGACGCCGCGTCGCTCGGGGCGTACCACAGCACTGTGTAGCCGTGCTCGAGGTTGTGCACGAGCGTCTCCACCGCCGGGCTGTCGGTCGGGCTGTAGAACTGGCGGCCGTCGACCACTGGCGTCACGAAGTGCGGACCGCTCGTGGGGGGCACCGTGGAGTACTTGATCTGCGTGATGTTGGGCTTGTTCGTGCCCTTGCCCTGGTGGTCGGAGTTGCCGGTGGCCGGGTCGGTGGTGACCGGGTCGCACGACGCGGAGGCCATCGGGGCGCCGAGGCCCACGATGACGTTCTCCGGCTGGTTCTTGCGCGCGTCGAGGATCCCGTAGCCGATCACGCCGGCCAGCAGCAGCACCAGGACGGCGCAGCCGGCCACGATCATGAGTACCGTGCGGCGTTCTCGGCTCCGCTGCGCCTTTTGCACCTCGGCGATGCGGGCCTTGCGGGCCGCCGGGTCGGTGCGCTGCGGGCGGGCCGAGGTCTTGGCACCGCTGGTGTCGGCAGTCTTCGCCGCCGAGCTGGTCGGGGATTTCCTGGCCACGGTGTCCTTCGGGAGCGGCGCGCGAGGTGCGGGCGTCGGGAGCAGATGCGATGTTCCGGTGGAACGACCGCGCACCAGTGTACGTTCCGGCCCCCCGCTGCATCCGCCGCGCGTCTTGTCTCCGAGGTGCCGGACCGCCCGTCATCCCGTGTCGGTGCGGTGGGTGAGACTGGGCGGGTGAGCATGCCGGTGCCGACGACGGAGTGGGCTCAGCACTCCCGGGTCTGGCGGTCGGCGCGGCCGGTGGCCGTCGGTGCCGTCCTCTCGCCCTTCCGGCGCGGCGGCGGCGACCCCACCTTCCTCCGGCGTCCCGACGGCGCGGTCGTGCGGGGCATCCGCACGCCGGACGGACCGGCCACCCTCGAGGTGCGGTCGCGCCCGGGCGATGCCGAGGTCGTCGGCCGCGCCTGGGGGCCCGGGGCGCCGTGGGCCCTCGACGGCATACCGGCCCTGCTGGGCGACGGCGACGACGCGGGCGGGTTCGTCGCCCTCCACGACCCGGTGGCGCTCGCCGTGCGCCGGTTCCCCGGCTGGCGGGTGCCGCGCTCGCGGCTCGTCGTCGAGGCGATGGTGCCGGCGGTGATCGAGCAGAAGGTGACCGGCATAGAGGCGTTCGCCGGCTACCGACAGCTCGTCCGCCGGTTCGGCGAGCTCGCACCCGGCCCGTATGCCGTGGTCGGGCTCCGCGTGCCGCCGACCCCCGCGGCCTGGGCGCTCGTGCCGTCGTGGGAGTTCCTCAAGGCGTCGGTCGACCACGCCCGGTCCCGCACGCTGGTCGGCGCGGTCCGGGCCGCTGGTCGGCTGGAGCAGTGCGCCGACCTTCCGCGGCTCGCGGCGCGCGCCCGGATGCGCTCCTTGCCCGGCGTCGGCGTCTGGACGGCCGCCGAGGTGGCGCAGCGGGCGCTCGGCGACGCCGACGCGGTGAGCTTCGGCGACTACCACGTGGCTCGCAGCATCACGTGGGCGCTGCTCGGGGAGGAGCGCGACGACGAGGTGCTGGCCGAGCTGCTCGAGCCCTACGCCGGTCATCGCTACCGCGTCCAGCGGCTGCTGGAGCTGTCTGGCCTGCACCACCCCAGGCGCGGCCCCCGAATGTCCCTGCGCACCCATCTGCCGCGCTGACCACCGGTCTGCGCGGACCGGCCGGTCAGGCGCGGGGAAGGGCCGTCACCCGGACGCTCTGTCCGGTGCGTACGTCGGGCCCGGCCACTCGGGCGTCGAAGCCCTCGCCCCAGAGCGCGACGGCCACCCGAGCGGCGGCGAGGCCGACATCGACCGGGTCGGGCCCGGTGACGACGACGTGCTCCGGTCCGATGTCGACGCCGACGCTCTCCAGGTCGTGCAGGGCGACGGCCACGGCGCGGCCGATCCGCACCGTCACGGGCTCGGGGGCCACGTCCATGACGCCGATCCGGTCGGACACCGCCGAGCCGGGGGCGACCCCCAGCGCAGCCCGTACCGCCTCGGCGGGCCCGAGCGCGAACCAGTCGCCGGGGCCCGTCCGGACGAGCGCTCGGGCGCCGTCGACTCCCGGCGCCCCGCCGCCGGACCCCAGGCCTCCTGGCGCCACGTCGTACACCAGCGCGGACAGCCCACGGACGAGAGCCACCGGCACCCCGGCGGCCTTGCCCTTGACGAGGTCGGCGGCCGACGCGATCTCGTCGGCGAGCGCCCGCACGGTCACGGCCAGCTCGCGTCCGTCGGCGTCCACGCCGCCGCGCAGGTCGTCGACCACCGAGATCCCCGCCGCGCCGAGGGCGAAGTCGACCTGACCCGTCCGCCACGGCCGTCCGGCCGTGTCGCTCAGCACCACCCCGAGGCGAGCGACACCCGAGGCGGCGCGGAACGCCGCCAACAGCCCGCGGCATACCTCGTCGGGGTCACGGGGGAGGAGCAGCACGTCGCCGGAGTCACCGGTGTTAGACGCGTCGACCCCGGCCGCCGCCATGACCGGCCCCGAGGCGGCCTCGACGACCTGGGTGAGCCGTCCTGCGGTCCGCCGCTCGGCGACCACCCGCACCGTCTCCGAGGCGATGGCGGCCTGCCGGTCGGGGGCCGTCAGCCCGAGGGCCTTGGACGCGACCTTGCTCGACACGACCAGCAAGTCGCCGTCGGCCAGCTCGACGCCGAGCCGCTCCAACCCGGCCAGCACGACCGCGGTCAGGTCGTCCCCGGCCCGCACCTCGGGCATCCCGGTGACCGGGAGGACGGTGAGGGTCACGCGCGGACGGTGGTGCCCAGCCGCATACCGAGGTCGAGCGCCGCGCCGGCGATGTCGGCGGCGGCCTCGATGCTCGACATGAGCAGTGGGCGGGCCTCGACGACGAGCCGGCCGGCGTGCGGGGCTCCGGCGTCGTCATCGGAGACCAGCCAGCCGTCGAGGAAGTCCTCGTAGAGCCCGGCCACGCCCTCGCTCGTCGACGCGACGCCGATCGCCTCCAGGCAGGCGTCGGCGTGGCCGCGCACGGGCCGGCCGGCGATGAGCGGGGAGATGCCGACGACGGGAGCCCGCGACCCACGAAGCGCGTCGCGGACGCCGGGGACGCCGAGGATGATCCCGATGGAGACGACGGGGTTGCTCGGGGGGAGCAGCACCAGGTCGGCCGTGCGGATCGCGTCGAGCACGCCGGGCGCGGGCGTGGCGCGGTCCATCCCGGCCACGACGAACCGTCGAGCCGGCACGGCGGCCCGCAGCCGGACCCACCACTCCTGGAAGTGCACCGCGCGTTCGCCGCCGCCGCCGTCCTGAGCGCCGGCCGAGTCGGCAGCGTCAGAGTTGTCGGTGTCGCTGGTGTCCCAGGTCTCACGGGCGTCGTCGATGACGACGTGCGTCTCGACCGGCGCATCGGTCATCGGCAGCAGCGTGACCCCCAGGTCGGGAAGGCCCCACCGCGCGGCCAACCGGGCGGTCACCTCGGAGAGGGACAGGCCCTGGCCGAGCCACATCGACCGGGCCACATGGGTGCCCACGTCACGGTCACCGAGGCCGAACCACTGGGGCTGCACGCCGTAGGCCGCGAGCTCACCCTGCACGGCGTGCGTCTCGTCCTGGCGCCCCCAGCCCTGGCCCTCGTTCACCCCGCCGCCGAGGGTGTAGAGGACGGTGTCGAGGTCAGGACAGACGCGCAGGCCGAAGAGGGTGATGTCGTCGCCGGTGTTGCCGATGACGGTCACGGTCGAGCCGGTCAGCTCGGGGCTGCGCTCGATGTGGGCGAGCAGGCCGCGCAGGAAGCGGGCGCCGCCGACCCCGCCGGCGAGGGCGGTGATGTGCATGCCGAGAGTCTGTCAGGGGCGGCGATCGGACCGACGCCGGGTCGGGCCCATCTCGGCGCGTTTCCGCGAATCGCCGCAAATATCACTTTGCGGCTTGACTTCTGACCAATGACACGCGTGTAATTTCATCACTGTTCTTTTGGGTTTACCGCAGCATCACTGACAGGGCGACCTGCAGCACCCGGCCCGGAGGGAGATGGCGTCGATCCGGCGTCGTACGACACAACATCGTGTGCGGGCTATTTGGGTCGAGGAGGGCGCCATGCACGAGGTGCAGCTGGTCATGTTGAGCACCGTTGGACAGGACGACGCCGAGGACGGTCAGTCGTGGCAGGAGCGGTCGCTCTGCGCGCAGACCGATCCGGAGGCGTTCTTCCCCGAGAAGGGGGGGTCGACGCGGGAGGCGAAGAAGGTCTGCATCGGATGCGAGGTGCGGGCCGAGTGCCTCGAGTATGCGTTGGCCCACGACGAGCGCTTCGGGATCTGGGGTGGGCTGTCGGAGCGGGAGCGGCGCAAGCTGAAGAAGCGCGCCGTCTGACGACGGCGCCGACGTACCCTGACCCGTGACGACGACGCTCGCGCCGCCCCACGCTGTGCCCACCGACCCTGCGGAGTCCCCCGTGCCCGGACCGCGGGTCACCGCCGTTCCCCGGGTCGTCGCCGTGCTCCTCGTCCGGGGAGCCGGTGCGAGCGCGTCGGGGGCGGTCGCCCCACAGCCCGGTATGCCGCCCCGGATGACAGTGGGCTCAGCACCGGAGCAGCGGGCCGAGATGCTTGCCGAGGTGCTCGACGCGGTGGCGGCCCAGACCCGCCCCCCGGAGCAGCTGGTCGTCGTCGTGCCCGACTCGGCCGGCGATGGCGTCGATGATGAGAGCACGGTCGACGCCGTGCTCACCCACGCTGGTCTCCGGGCCGTCGTCGACGACGTCCGGGTGGTCCGGATGCCCGGACCGGTCGACCTGCGTGCCGCGCTGCCCCTGGCGCTGGCCGAGGCCGACCGTGTCGTCGCTCCGCAGGTCCTGACGTCCGAGCAGCCGGGCCAGCCTCATCAGCCGGGCCAGCCGGGCCAGCCGGAGGGACGAGACGAGGCCCACGAGCCCCCGAAACCCCAAGAGCACGAAGCCCCGCGTCCTGTTGACGAACCGGTTGTCGCTCTTGAGCCGGTCGCCCCTCCTGAGCCGTCCGTCGCCGCGACGACGAACGCTCAGCCCGCCACGGGCCGGCCGGAGTGGATCTGGCTCCTGGACGACACCACCGCGCCCGCACCGAGCGCCCTCCTGCGCCTCGTTGAGGCGGTACGCCGGTCGCGCAGCGTCGGCCTGGCCGGTCCGAAGGTCGTGCAGTGGTCCGACCCGCGCCGCCTCGTGGAGCTCGGCCGGCAGGTCACCCGCAGCGGTCGCCGCATCGATGCGCCGGCCTACGGTGACGCCGACCAGGGCCAGCACGACACGCGCACCGACGTCCTCGCCGTCGGCGCCCCGGGGATGTTGCTGCGCCGTGACGTTCACGAGGCGCTGGGCGGCGTCGACCCCGCGTTCGCGTCGGCCGGCGGCGACCTCGACCTCGGCTGGCGGGCCCAGCTGGCCGGCCACCGCGTCATCGTCGTCCCCGGGGCCGTGGTGCGACACCACCGCGTCACGGCTCCCGACCGCGTGCTCGCCCGTCGCCGTCAGGAACGGCGAGCCGCCCGCCGCGTCGCGCTGACGCGGTGCGCCCCGCTCGCCGTCCCGTTCCTCGCCCTCTGGCTCATCGTCAGCAGCGTCGTCGCCGCGCTGGGGCTGCTGCTGCTGAAGCGTCCTCAGCACGCCTGGTCGGAGCTGACCGACCTGGGGGCGCTGGTGCGCCCGGTCGGGTCGGCGGGTGCGCGATGGCGGTTCCGCCGCAGCAAGGTCGTCCGTCGCCGTGACCTCTCCGGACTGTTCGTCAGCACGGGCGCCGCGGTCGGGCATACCTGGGACCGGGTGCAGGAGGCCGTCACCCCGGAGCGTGACCACACCCGGGCCACCACCCCGACCGGCGACGCCGAGGCGCAGGAGACCGGTCCGGTCGCTGAGGAGGCTGAGTCCCTCAGCGGCCTCCCGCCGTCGCTGCCCCAGCGCATCGCCACCCACCCGGGCTTCCTCGCCGTGCTCATCTGTGCGGCGCTGTCGGCCCTGATGTTCCGCACGGCCCTGACGCACGGGGTCCTCGACGCCCGAGGGCCCGGGTTCGTCGGCGGCGAGCTCAGCGCCATCTCCAGCGACGCCGACGGCCTCTGGCACCTGTTCCGCGACGCCTGGCATGGCGCCGGCTTCGGCAACGACCTCGACGTCTCCCCGGCCGTGGGCGTCCTGGCCGCCCTCACGTGGCTCGCCGAGCGACTGCCCTACGTGTCGGGCGGCCGCACCCCCGTGGGCGTGACCCTGTCCTGGCTGCTGCTGTTGGCCATGCCGCTCAGCGCCATGACGGCATACCTGGCTGGACGGGCCGCGACCCGGGCCCGATGGGGTCGCGGGCTGGTGGCCCTCGCGTGGGGCACCAGCGGGGTGCTCCTCGCCGCGGTCACGCAGGGGCGGGTGTCGCTCGTCGTCGCCCACATCGTCCTGCCGCTCGTGGTCGCGGGGTTCGCGACGGCGATGAAGCGACACGGCACCTGGACGGCGACGTTCGCGGCCGCGCTCGCCGCCGGGATCCTCGGCGCCTGCGTGCCGGTGTTGCTCGCCGTGGTCGTCGTCGCCGCGCTGGTCGCCGTCGTCGTCGGCCCGGGGTTCACCCGCCGGCTACGCGCGTTAGTGCTCGCCGTCGTCCCCGTCGCCCTCCTCGGCCCGTGGGTGCTGCGGTTCGTCGATGACCCCCGCCTGCTGCTGACCGGCCCGGGTCTGGTCGATGCCGGAGGCGACTCGACCCCCACCTGGCAGCTGGTCCTGGCCCAGCCCGACGGCGGCCGCCGGCTGCTCGGCCTTGTCTTCGTCCCCATCCTCGTGGCGGCCGTGATCGCCCTGGCCCGCCGCAGCGGTGGCCGTCCCCGCAGCGTCGCGCTCACGGCCCTGTCCGCCGCCACCCTCGTCGGTCTCGCGATCGCGTTCGCGTCCGAGCGCGTCGAGGTCGGCCAGGCCGTCGGCGACGACGGAGCCCTGACCCTGGCCACGCTCTGGACCGGCGTCGGGCTCGACCTCTATGTCGCCGCCCTCCTGGCGATCCTGCTCACCGGGTGGCACGGCCTCACCCACATGCTCGGCGAACGCCGTTGGGGCTGGAGGCGGTTCGTCGCCGGTGCCGCCGTGGCGGTGCTCGCAGCCGGCGTCCTCGGAGGAGCCGCCCTGTCCGCCTGGGGCGGGGCCGGTGGGCTGCAGCTCGCCGAGAACGCCCTGCCTGCGGTCGCGGTCGACCAGGCCGACGGTCCTGACGGCAACCGTCTCGTCGTCCTGACGCCCAACACCGACCGCCTCGACTACGCCCTCATCGGCAACGAGCCGGGCCAGCTGATGCGCGACGTGCAGCGCACCGTCGACGTCACCGACCCCGGCCTGGGCACAGTGCTGGGCTCAGTGGCGTCCGGCAGCCCCGTGACCGGGGGGGTGGGGGACGCCTTGGCCGACCTCGGCGTGGGGTTCGTGTCACTGCGAGCGCCGGCGGACAGCGCGCTCGCCCGGGCTCTCGACGGCGCTCAAGGCCTGACCCGGCTCGGGTCGAGTGGCGACCAGACCCTGTGGCGGGTCGTCGCCCGCGCCTCCAGCGTGGCCGCCGTCGTCCCGGTGCCACCGGCCCGGGTGCGACTCGACGATGCGAGCGGAGCGCCGCTGCAGGCCTTGGCCGTCGACGGTCCGCACGGCGCGGTGTCCGACGCCCTGTCCGTCGGGGCCTCAGGTCGCCGGGTCGTGTTCGCCGAAGCACCGGAGTGGGCCGACCACGCGGTCGTGACCTACGACGGTCGCCAGCTCAGCCCGGTCTCCGCGACGGGCACCCCGGCCTACGAGATCCCCGCCACCGCCGGCCGGCTCGAGGCCGACCTCCCCCCGTCCCACCAGCGGTGGTTCCTCGCCCAGCTCGCCCTCCTCGCGGCGGTCGTGTTCCTCGCGATCCCGTTCGGCACCCGCCGGTCGCGGAGGCTGTCATGACGTCGGCCTGGTGGGGGCTGGGTCGCTCCGCGGTCGTGGTCGCCGCCGGGGCGGGGCTCACCTACGCCGCGATGTCCCTTCCTGGCACCGTCAGCCTCACGCCCACAGTCGAGCGGGTCGCGGCCCCCCAGGCGCAGGTGGCCCCCGTCTCGTCGGCCGCGCTGTCCTGCCCCGGGCCGGAGACCGAGGGCCTCCAGGGCGTGCCGGCCGTACCCGGCACCACCACGGTGTATGCCGCCAGCCCCCCGGCCGAGGCCCTCCAGGGCGTCCCCGTCGGGTCGGGAAGCGGCACGGTCGCGGTCGCCACCACTCCCGCCGGTGGGGCTCTCGGGCAGACCGACCGGGCCGCGTCCCTCGTCACCGGCACCCTGACCGGAGCCACCGCCGCGCAGGTCACCGCCACCGGACCCCTCGCACCCGCCGTCGCCGCCCTGCAGACCACCCTGGTGACCGACGGTGACGACCGCGCCCTGGTGTCGGCTCCGTGTCTCACGCCGCAGGCCGAGCTGTGGCTCGTGGCCGGAGGTGGGGGCAGCACCCGCCGCGAACGGGTCGTCCTCACCAACCTGGGGGCCAACCCGGTCGTCGCCGACGTCAGCGTGCTCGGCGGGGCCGGGCTGCTCCCCTCGTCCAACGGCCGCAACGTGTCTGTGCCGCCCCGGGGCCGGGCCAGCCTCTTCGTCGACGCCCTCGTCGGCCCGGAGAACACCCCCGTGGTCCACGTCGTCGCCGGCGGAGGCGTCCTCAGTGCCGTCCTCGAGGACAGCTGGGTCGATGGCGCGACCGGCCGCGGCGCCGACGACGCCATCCCTTCGGCCGCCCCCAGCCAGGAGCAGGTCATCTCGGCCGGCGTGCTCGACGGACCCGCCCGCCTGCGGGTCGGCGTCCCGGGCATTGACGAGACCGTCGTCCAGGCCCGGGCGCTGACCAAGGACGGTCCGGTCGCCCTGCCGGGTGACGGCGTCATCCGCGTGCCCGGCAGCTCGGTCCGCGACCTCGACCTCGGCTCGGTGCCCGCCGGCGCCTATGCGATCCAGCTGCGCGCCGACCACCCCGTCGTCGCCGGCGTCATGGTCGAGCGGCGCAGCACTGGCCCGCAGTCCGACTTCGCCTGGAGCACCTCGACCGACCCCATCACCGCCGTCGCCGGCTCGCCGCTCCCCGCCGGCGCCGCGGCCTTCCTCATGCTGACCAGCACGGGCGAGGCGTCGAACGCCTCGGTCTACACCGTGTCCGAGTCCGGTGCCGTCGACGTCAAGCCTTACGTTCTCGCCGCTGACAGCGCCCAGAGCGTCGACGTCTCGGGCGCCCGCCAGGTGTGGGTGCGGCGCACAGCCGGCACGGTGCGCGCGGCCGTGAGCATCGGCCTGCAAGCGGGAGATCCGCAGCCGCTCTACTCGGTCGTGCCCCTCAACCCCGGGGCCGTCAGCACCACGCAGGTGCCGGTACGCCAGATCCCCGGCTGAGCGGTCCGGCCCAGGTCAGTCCTCGTCGTCATACCCCGACTCGCCGTAGCTCGAGTCGAGCTGCTCGGGGCTGACCCCCAACAGCGCCGCGACCTGCTCGGTGACGACATCCGAGACGAGCAGGGCGAGCTCGCGCTGGCCCTGGGTCCGGGTCTCGACGGGCCGTCGGTAGATGACGATGCGGGCCGGTTCGCGTCCCTGGGCCCCGAATAATCGCCCGAGGGGCACCTCGGAGTGCTCCCAGGGCGCGGGGTCGGAGGGCGGGACGTCCTCCACGCCGAACTCGACGGCCGGGAAGGGGCGGCCCCACGACTCCTCCAGACGGCTGGCGGCCTCGATGACGAGGTCGTCGAAGCGCTCGGAGCGAGTCGCCATCGCCGGCACTGCGGGCCAGGCCAGCGGGCCCCGCGCACCTCGCCCGCGCCGGTCGCGACGAAGCGACCGGCGGCGGTCCGACGCCCGAGCGCCCTCGAGGTCACTCCAGGTCACGATGTCACTCTAGTGAGCCCCCACACCCGCCGAGCCGTGGCGGCGCGCCGTCCCTCGGCCGGCCGGGCCGACGCATACAGTCCCAGACGTGGGAATGTCGAGGCAGTGCTCCAAGACCGGGTGCTCCGACCCGGCGGTGGCGACCCTCACCTACGTCTACCGCGACTCCACTGCCGTGCTCGGTCCGCTCGCCACCTACGCCGAGCCGCACACCTACGACCTGTGCGGCCGACACGCCGAACGGCTCACCGCACCGCGCGGCTGGGAGGTCGTCCGGCTCGGCAGCGAGTATGCGCCGCCGGCCCCCTCGACCGACGACCTCCTCGCGCTCGCGAACGCCGTGCGAGAAGCGGGCCGGCCGCGGCGCCAACCCGCTGCCCCCGACCACGCCGCCCGCGAGGCGGCGACGGGAGCGGTCGAGACGGGCCGGCGCGGGCACCTGCGCGTCCTGCGCGACTCCTGACGCCGACCGACCCCCGGCGACTCCTGACTACCCGAGCGACCCCTGGCGGCCGCATCCCGCCGCTTCGGTAGCCTCCTGCCTCGTGACCCATCGCGTGCTGGCTGACTTCATCAAGGCGTACGACGTCCGGGGGGTCGTGCCCGACCAGCTCGACGACGAGGTGGCGCGGGCCATCGGTGCCGCGTTCGCCCAGGTCGTCGCCGTCCCGGAAGGTGCGGCCGGTGTCGTCATCGGGCACGACATGCGGCCGAGCTCTCCGACGCTGAGCCGGGCCTTCGCGGAGGGGGTCGCGGCCGCCGGGGTCGACGTCACCCTCATCGGACTCTGCTCGACCGACGGCCTCTACTACGCGAGCGGCGCTCTCGACCGGCCCGGCGCGATGTTCACGGCGAGCCACAACCCGGCGCAGTACAACGGCATCAAGATGTGCCGGGCCGGCGCACGCCCGGTCGGGCAGGACAGCGGTCTCACGGACATCCGGGACCGGGCACAGCGGGACTTGGACGACCCTTCCTCGGCCCAGCCCCTCGCCGACAAGCCCGGCACCATCTCGGAGCGAGACCTGCTGCCCGACTACGCCCGCTTCCTGCGGACGCTGGTGGACCTGCGCGGCAACCGCCACCTCAAGGTCGTCGTCGACGCGGGCAACGGGATGGGCGGGCACACGGTGCCGGCCGTCCTCGGCACCGATGGCGGCCTCGAGCCGCTCCCGTTGGAGATCGTCCCGCTGTACTTCGAGCTCGACGGCACCTTCCCCAACCACGAGGCGAACCCGCTCGAGCCCGAGAACCTCCGCGACCTGCAGAAGGCCGTCGTCGAGCACGGCGCCGACATCGGGCTCGCCTTCGACGGCGACGCCGACCGCTGCTTCGTCATCGACGAGCGGGGCGAGCCGGTGAGCCCCAGCGCGGTCACCGCGCTCGTCGCCGTGCGGGAGATCGACCGCGAGGTGCGTAGCGGCACCGACGCCGGCGACATTGCCATCGTCCACAACGTCATCACCTCTCACGCCGTGCCGGAGATCATCCGGGAGCACGGTGCCCGTCCGGTGCGCACCCGGGTGGGGCACTCGTTCATCAAGGCCGAGATGGCCAAGGCCGACGCCGTCTTTGGCGGTGAGCACTCGGCGCACTACTACTTCCGCGACTTCTGGTTCGCCGACACCGGCATGCTGGCCGCCCTGCACGTGCTGGCCGCGCTGGGCGAGGCGTCGGTCCCGCTCTCCGAGCTCGGCGCGGAGTACGAGCGCTACGTCGCCTCGGGCGAGATCAACTCGACGGTCACCGACGTGCCCGCCGCGCTCAGCCGCGTACGCGACTGGGCCGGGGCCCACGGACAGCCGGAGTTCGACGAGCTGGACGGTCTCACGGTCACGTTCACCGACCAGCCGATGCGCTGGTTCAACGTCCGGGCCTCCAACACCGAGCCGCTGCTGCGGCTCAACGTCGAGGCCGCCGACCGTGGCACGATGGAGTCGGTCCGCGACCAGGTGCTCGCCTGTATCCGCGGCACGACGCGAGGAGAGGGCTCATGACGGAGACGACGCCGAAGCTGGAGCCCTGGCTCCGCGACATCCTGCGATGCCCCGTATGCCACGGCGAGCTGCGCGACGGCGTGGGCCCGACCCACCCTGAGCTGCAGTGCACCAACGAGGAGTGCGGGCGGGCGTACCGCATCGACGACGGCGTGCCGGTGCTGCTCGCCGACGAGGCCCGGTCGACCCGCGACTGAGCCCCCGCTGACGCCGACCGACGCCTGACGCCGCCCCGATGCCCTTCCTCGACGAGGCCCTCCTCGACGATGCGCAGGCCTTGGCCGCGCTCGACTCACGGCAGACCCTGCGATCCCTGGCCATGGCCGGCGCCCAGGTGCGGCACGCCGTCGACCTGGCGACCGAGGCGCGCCTCGAGCGGCTCACCGGCGGGGAGCGGCCCCGGTCCGTGCTTGTGGCCGCTCTCGGCGGATCGGCCGTCGTCGCCGAGGTGCTCGAGCTGCTCGCCGAGCCCGGGTCGCCGGTGCCGGTGCAGACCCGCCGCAACCTCCCGCTGCCTGGCTGGGTGGGGGCCATGGACCTCGTCGTGGCGGTCTCCCAGTCCGGCCGGGCCGAGGGGCCGCTGGCGCTCGCGGCCGAGGCGGCCCGACGGGGTGCCGCTCTGCTGACCGTCGGGGCGCCTGACTCGCCGCTCGCGGCCGTATGCGCGCAGGCCCGCGGTATTCATATCGACGTCCCCGGCATGACGAGCTCGTCGCGCACGTCTCTCTGGGCCATGCTGACCCCCGTCATCCTCGCGGCCCACGCCCTGGGGATGGTCGACGCCGGCGCCGAGGTGATGGCCCGCGTCGCCGACCGTCTGGACCACCAGGCCGAGGTGTTCCGGCCGACGTCGGAGACGTTCGTCAACCCGGCCAAGTCTCTCGCCATGGAGCTCGCAGAGGGGGTGCCGGTCGTGCTGGGGGACGGACCGCTGACGGGGGTGGCCGCGGCACGGGCGGCCGGGATGCTGGCCCGCACCGCACGCATCCCCGCCACGTGGGGCGAGCTGCCGGATGCTGCATCGCAGGTCGTCGCCTGCTTCGACGGTCCGTTCTCCGACTCCGGCGCGGCAGTTGGAGCCGGTATGCCGCGGGGCGACGACATCTTCGCCGACCCCTACCTCGACGGGGCGCCGGCACCCAAGCTGCGGCTGCTCCTGTTGCGGGACAACGCTTCTCACGTCGTCGATGAGGCGGGTGTCGCCCTGGCCGATGCCCTGGCCGAGACCGCGCGGGGTGCGGGCGTCCGAGTGAGCGAGCACACCACCGACCCCGGCCACCCCCTCGAGCGGCTGTCCGGCCACGTGGCCCTCACCGACTTCGCCGCCACCTACCTGGCGCTGGGACTCGGACTGGACCCGGGGCTGTCCCCGTCGCTGGCGGACCTGCGCGACCACACCTCGGAGTGATGTCCTAGCTGGCCAGCGCGAGCGGGCGGGCGCCGGGCAGGTGCAGCAGCTCCGCCGCGGGCAGCAGGATCTTGGAGCTTCGCAGGCCGCTTCCGATGACGACCTCTCCCGCAGCGAGTACGGCTTCGTCGACGAGGATCGGCCAGTCCGCGGGAAGCCCGACCGGGGTGATGCCGCCGAACTCCATGCCGGTGAGAGCCACCGCGTCGACCTGCGGGGCGAACGAGCACTTTCGGACGTCGAGCTCTCGCCGGACGACGCCGTTGACGTCGGCGCGCATAGTGGCGAGGACCATGACCGCGGCGTACCGGGTGATTTCGCCCCGACGCCCGACGACGATGACGCAGTTGGCCGAGTGGTCGAGCGCGACGTCGTAGGCGGCGCAGAAGGCCGCGGTGTCAGCCAGGGACGCGTCGATGGCGGCGACCCTCGCCGATGCCAGGTGGCCGCCGAGGGCGGCGATCGGCTGCGCGACGAGATCGAGATGGTCAGCCACGGGGTGCCAGTCCAGGGTGCCGGCGGCTGAGTTCACCGGGGGACGCTAGCGCACGGCAGCTCCTTTGCTGCGGGCCGCAGCGCAGGCGGTCGGGGTGAGCTCCATGCTCGTCGCTGAAGATAGGCTGGAAACGTGGCGACGCAGGGTGGGACGAAGGCGATCATCGCGGCATTGTCGGCGAACCTCGGGATCGCCGTCACCAAGTTCGTCGCATTCCTGCTGACGGGTTCGAGCTCCATGCTCGCCGAGTCGGTCCACTCGGTCGCCGACTCGGGCAACCAAGGTCTGTTGCTCCTCGGCGGGCGGCGGGCCCGGAAGCACGCCACCCCGCAGCACCCGTTCGGCTACGGCCGGGAGCGCTACTTCTGGGGCTTCGTCGTCTCCATCGTGCTGTTCACGGTGGGTGGCCTCTTCGCTCTGTACGAGGCCTTCCACAAGGCCCAGCATCCCGAGCCCATCGAGGGCATGTGGTGGTGGGCCCCCTTGCTCGTCCTTCTCGTCTCGATCGGACTCGAGTCCTACTCGTTCCAGACCGCGATCCACGAGTCCAACCTCGTGCGAGGCCGGCGGTCATGGCCGCAGTTCGTCCGCAGCGCAAAGGCGCCCGAGCTCCCGGTCGTCCTCCTCGAGGACCTTGCCGCGCTGGTGGGTCTCGTGTTCGCGCTGCTGGGCGTCAGCTTGACCCTTGTCACCGGCAATGGGATCTGGGACGCAGTGGGGACAGCCCTGATTGGCTTCCTGCTCATCACGGTCGCGCTCATCCTGTCGGTCGAGATGAAGTCGCTCCTGCTCGGGGAGTCCGGCACCGTCGAGACCGTCCGGGCCATCGAGTCAGCCATCACGGGCAGCTCGGGAGTCGACCGCATCATCCATATGCGCACGCTCCACCTCGGGCCGGAGGAGCTGCTCGTGGCGGCCAAGATCGCCGTGACGACGAACGACACCGCCGGTGAGATCACCGAGGCGATCAACCGTGCCGAGCTCGCGGCCCGCGGGGCCGTTCCGGATCTGACGCTGCTCGTCTACCTCGAGCCGGACCTGGACCGCGCCGCCGCGGAGGTCCCCGAATGGCAGCGCGGCACCAGCAGCGCGTGACCCAGCGCTCATCCGCGTAGCCTGGCGCGATGACTGATCCCGGCATCCGGCAGCACATCTCCGACCTCGTCGACGAGGAGCACACGCTCCGAGGCCGGCTCGGGAAGGGCGAGATCACGGCGGACGAGGAGCAAGAGCGCCTGACCGCGGTCGAGACCGAGCTGGACCGGTGCTGGGACCTGCTCCGGCAGCGTGACGCCAAGCGGGAGTTCGGGCAGGATCCCGACTCCGCGGAGGTTCGTTCGGCGCGAACCGTCGAGGGCTACATCGGCTAGGTCGGTTGGTGCGCCTGGCGCCGTCCGCGGCGCGGGTACACTCGTGGCAGCCGGCGTGGGTGATACCCCGCGAGATCGATGTCCACAGCGCCCAGATGGGCTACGCCGGGTCCGCACACCCTTCATGCACAAGGAATGGATTCATCATGTCCTTTGACTACAAGGTTGCCGACCTGGGCCTCGCCGAGGCCGGCCGCCACCAGCTCCGACTCGCCGAGCACGAGATGCCCGGCCTGATGTCCCTGCGCGAGGAGTACGCCGCAACGCAGCCCCTCAAGGGCGCTCGCATCGCCGGCTCCCTGCACATGACCGTGCAGACGGCAGTCCTCATCGAGACGCTCACCGCTCTCGGGGCCGAGGTCCGCTGGGCATCCTGCAATATCTACTCCACCCAGGACGAGGCCGCCGCAGCGGTCGTCGTCGGCCCGAACGGCACGCCGGACGACCTCCAGGGTGTCCCGGTCTTCGCCTGGAAGGGCGAGACGCTGCCCGAGTACTGGTGGTGCACCGACCAGATCTTGACCTGGCCGGGCGGCGAGGGTCCGAACATGATCCTCGACGACGGCGGTGACGCCACCATGCTGGTCCACAAGGGCCGCGAGTGGGAGACCGCCGGCCAGGTCCCCACCACCACCGAGAAGGACTCCGAGGAGTTCGCTGTCTTCAAGGATCTCGTCCGCGCCACCATCGCGTCCGACGCCAAGAAGTGGACGACCGTCTCCGAGGGGATCCAGGGCGTCACCGAGGAGACCACCACGGGTGTCCACCGGCTTTACCAGCTGGCTGAGACCGGTGACCTGCTCTTCCCGGCCATCAACGTCAACGACTCGGTCACCAAGAGCAAGTTCGACAACAAGTACGGCTGCCGACACTCGCTTATCGACGGTCTCAACCGCGCCACCGACGTCCTTATCGGCGGCAAGGTCGCTGTCGTCCTCGGCTACGGCGACGTGGGCAAGGGCTGCGCCGAGTCTCTGCGTGGTCAGGGCGCCCGGGTCATCATCACCGAGGTCGACCCGATCTGCGCCCTGCAGGCCGCGATGGAGGGCTTTCAGGTCGCCACGCTCGACGACGTCGTCGAGACTGCCGACATCTTCATCACGTGCACCGGCTGCTTCGACGTCATCACCGCCGAGCAGATGTCACGCATGAAGAACAAGGCGATCGTCGCCAACATCGGTCACTTCGACAACGAGATCGACATGGCTGGCCTGGCGAAGCTGCCGGGGATCGTCAAGACGCAGATCAAGCCGCAGGTGCACGAGTGGACCTTCGCGTCTGGCACGTCGATCATCGTCTTGTCCGAGGGCCGCCTGATGAACCTTGGCAACGCGACTGGTCACCCCAGCTTCGTCATGAGCAACTCGTTCTCCAACCAGACGATTGCCCAGATCGAGCTGTTCACCAAGACCGGCGACTACGAGAAGCAGGTCTACGTCCTCCCGAAACACCTCGACGAGAAGGTTGCCCGGCTCCACCTCGGAGCGCTGGGTGTCCACCTCACCGAGCTGAGCAAGGGACAGGCCGAGTACCTCGGTGTCGACGTGTCCGGTCCCTACAAGCCGGAGCACTACCGCTACTAAGGGTCCTGCGCTCCCTCGATGTGCCGCCCGCCACCGCCTGGCGGGCGGCACATCGGCGTTCACCGGAGCTCACCAGGAGCTCACCGGGAACTCACCGGGCCTCCCGGTCGATCTACACACGATGTGGGCCCGCGCGGGGACCCCGGGGAGTGACCTCGCGGTCACACCCCGTATGGGAGGATCCGGGGACTGAGACAGGGCAGGAACGGAAGGGGCAACCGGCGTGAAGGGTCGCGTACTGGTCGTCGACGACGACCTCGCGCTCGCGGAGATGCTCAGCATCGTGCTCCGCCAGGAGGGGTTGGACGTCTCTCATGTCGCCGACGGGTCGTCGGCCGTCGCCGTCTTCCGTGACTACCGACCCGACCTCGTGCTCCTCGATGTCATGCTCCCAGGGCTCGACGGCATGGAGGTATGCCGCCGTATCCGGGCCGAGTCCGGGGTTCCGATCGTCATGCTCACCGCCCGCACCGACACCGTCGACATCGTCGTCGGCCTCGAGTCGGGCGCCGACGACTACGTCGTCAAGCCGTTCAAGCCACAGGAGCTCATCGCTCGCGTCCGTGCGCGGCTGCGGCGCGGCGACGAGCCGGAGCCCGAGAAGCTCGATATCGGCGACCTCCAGATCGACGTCGCCGGGCATTCGGTCAAACGACAGGGCACGGCGCTGTCGCTCACCCCGCTCGAGTTCGACCTTCTCGTGGCCCTGGCTCGCAAGCCGTGGCAGGTGTTCACCCGCGAGGTCCTGCTGGAGCAGGTCTGGGGCTACCGGCATGCCGGCGACACCCGTCTGGTCAACGTGCACGTCCAGCGCCTGCGCAGCAAGGTTGAGAAGGACCCCGAGCACCCCGAGATCGTCGTCACGGTGCGCGGTGTCGGTTACAAGGCCGGCCCGTCCTGACGGGGCGTCGGTGTCATGAGCCCGTGCTGAGCCGTCGATGAGCGAAGCTGGAGCCGCTGCGCCGGCTCGGTCACCCGAACCGCCCACCACGGCCTGGGTCCGGGTGGACGCACTCGCGAGGCGGGCCCTCACGCACGTCCGACAAGGGGTACGCGTCGGAGCGAGCTGGCTGCGTCGGCGGTGGCGGCGCTCGCTGCAGTTCCGCGTCGTGGCGGTCACCATGGTGCTCGGCACCCTCGTGCTGGCATTGGTGGGGTCCTACCTCTACCAGCGCGTCGCCGCGGGGCTCGCGGAGGACCGTCGGGTCACCGCGTCAACCGAGGTCGTCCTGCTGGCCAGCCGGGTGCAGCAGCAGTTCGACGGCACCGACAAGGTGCTCACCGCCGACGACCTGGTGGGGTCGGCCAAGAACTTCGTTCAGGACGCCGCCGGCACCGAGCGCAGCCGCTACGTCGTGCTCATCCGGGGGGACAACACCGCCACCCAGGGCGATGTGCTCCCTCCCGTCCAGTCGGGGGAGGTCGGTCCGGGCGCGGTGCCGGAGGACCTGCGCCGCAAGGTTGCCGAGAACCCCTCGGTCCAGCAGATGCAGATCGTGCAGGTGAAGCTCACCGGCGAGGCTGACGCAGTGCCCTCGTGGGTCATCGGTCAGCAGGTCGCCGTCCCGCGGGCCGGCAGCTACGGTCTCTACTTCGTCTACCCGATGACGCGCGAACGCGACACCCTTGCGCTGGTGGGGCGTTTCCTCCTCCTGGGGGCCCTGGCCCTCATGCTGCTGCTCGGCGGCATCTCCTACGTGGTGACCCGCCTGGTCGTCCGCCCGGTGCGCCGGGCCGCCCTCGTGGCGCAGCGCTTCGCCTCCGGTGCACTGGGCGAGCGGATGCCGGCGCGCGGAGAGGACGACATCGCCACCCTCGCCACGTCATTCAACGAGATGGCTGCCAGCCTTCAGCAGCAGATCGGCCAGCTCGAGAACCTCTCGCGCTTCCAGCAGCGGTTCGTGTCGGACGTGTCGCACGAGCTGCGCACGCCGCTCACGACGATCCGGATGGCGGGTGACCTCATCCACGACTCGCGGTCGGACTTCGACCCCGCGGTGTCGCGTTCGGCCGAGCTGTTGCACAACGAGCTCGACCGGTTCGAGGCTCTGCTGTCCGACCTCCTCGAGATCAGCCGGTTCGACGCCGGCGCCGCGGTCCTGGACGTGGAGCCGACAGACATCCGAGCGACCGTCGCCCGTGTCGTCGACGCCACGTCGACGCTGGCCGAGCGCAAGAGCACCCGCATCACGATTGACCAGCCCGGTGAAGCGTGCGACGCCGAGATCGACGCCCGGCGGGTCGAGCGCATCCTGCGCAACCTCTTCGTGAACGCCATCGAGCACGGCGAGAGCCGCCCGATCGTCGTGCGCGTAGCCAAGGACGACGACTCCGTCGCCGTCTCCGTGCGAGACCACGGCATCGGTCTGCGGCCGGGGGAGTCGGCCATGGTCTTCAACCGCTTCTGGCGGGCCGACCCGGCCCGGGCCCGGACCACAGGCGGCACCGGCCTCGGGCTGGCCATCTCCTTGGAGGACGCCCGGCTCCACCACGGCTGGCTGCAGGCGTGGGGTGTGCCCGGTGAGGGGTCGTGCTTCCGGCTGACGCTGCCCAGGCGCGTCGACGTCGTCCTCGAGTCGTCCCCGTTGCCCCTCAACCCGAGTCGCGGAGAGCTGGTGACGCCGCGACCCGCGCCCTCGTCTGCGGAGCCGCCGCTGCCCGCTGAACCGGAGACGACGATCCTTCAGCGCGTCCATCCCCGCCCCGGCGCAGGTCCGGACCCGTCCGAGGGGCGCGCACCCGCGGGGGTCCGGGGGGGACCATGACCGGCAAAGCGGCGCACCATCTCAGGATGGCGCTCATCACCGTGATGTCCGGCGTGCTGTTGGTGGGGTGCGGCCTGCCCCGGAGCAGCGATATCGTCGACGGCCGCCGGGTCGGAGACAACGTGGCGCCTCGCGCCCGCATCGTCGTTGACCCGCCCTCCGTCGGTGCCTCACAGGACGTGATCGCCCGAGACTTCATTCGCTCGGGGGCAGCGTTTCAGGACGTCGGCGACGACCAACAGGTGGTGGGGCGCTCGTTCCTGGCGCCGGCCTCGCTGGACCTGTGGCGGCCCACCGCGATGACGACCACGGTCTTCGACTCGCGGACCACACCGACCATCGAGCACCTGCCGTCGGACCAGGTGCGTCTCACGGTGGGCGCAGTGGCAACGATCGACGAGAACGGTCACTATCGCGAGCTGCCGCCCGGCACAACGACATCCGTCGTCTTCTCCATGACGAAGGTCGAGGGGGAATGGCGCATCACCCTCCCGGGTGAGGGTTTCGGACTGTGGCTCAACACCGACGACTTCGACCGGGTCTTCGGCGCGTACGACATCAACTACCTCCAGACCGACCGCCGGCAGCTGGTGCCCGACGTGCGCTGGTTCCCCACCGGTCCGCGCTTGGCCACGGCGCTCGCGCGCGCGCAGCTCGCCGCCGTCCCGGCATACCTGACCGGTGTGCTCGACACCGCCGTCCCGGCTGGCACCCGCCTGGCGGTGGACGCGGTGAACGTGGACATCAGCGGTGTCGCGACCGTGACGCTGACCAACAGCGTCCAGACGATCGACCCGGCGCGCCGGCGCCCCATGTATGCGCAGTTCTTCGCCACCCTCTCGCAGGCACCAACGGTCACCGCCGTCTCGCTCGAGGTGCAGGGGATCGGGAAGATTCCCGTCGCCAACCTTCCGGCCGCCGTCGCTTCGCTCAGCGACCTCGGCTACTCGCGCGTCACGCCGACCCCCGCGACGAACGGCCTGCTCCGTACGAAGGACGTCATCGAACGGGTCAACCCGCAGACGCTGGACGAGAGCAGCCCGGTGCCACCGGCCAAGTCGTCCCGCGCGGCGACCGACCCGCCGAAGATCCCTGAGACCTACGTCCAGCTCACGCTCTCGCCGGACGGCAACGACATCGCCGGGGTCTCCGCCAAGCGGACCGAGCTCGCTCACTGGCGGGGGGCGACCGGCACGACGGTCCCGACCTTCGGGACGGAGCTCACCAACGCCATGTATGCGCCCGACGGGCGCCTGTGGGTCGCCGGGGTCGCCGATGGATCGTCCCGCGTCTGGACCTTCGACGCGGCTGTGCCGATCGGCGCAGGCCCGGCCGTCGTCAAGGCCCCCTGGCTCGAGGCCCGGCGGGTCGTCAACCTCTCCGTCTCACCCGACGGGAGCCGCGTCGCGATCCTCTCTCGACTGCCCGATCGCACGGACAACCGGTTGGACATCGCCGGCATCGTGAGGGACAGTGCCGGGCTGCCGATCTCGTTGGCGGACCCGTACCGCCAGGGCGAGCCGCTGACGGGTTTCGTCGACGTGACGTGGCTCGACCAGATGACCCTTGTCGTGCTCGCCAAGGCCCTGGACGCCGACTCGTTACGCCCGTTCCGCGTGGACATCGGGCAAGGTGTCGGTCTGCGCCGCGTGGGCCAGCTCGACCTGGATCAAACTCTGATCCGCGAGGTCCCGGACGCCACCAGCATCACGTCCCGCGGAGGGGTGCGAGGCCTCATCGTCACGACGCCCAAGGGAGTGCTGCTGCGGGCCGGCAACGCGTGGTCCGAGCAGACCGGGGTGACCGAGATCGTGGTCGGCGGCACGTAGGTCGGTCGGCGGTGCGTCGATGCCCGTTCGGTCGACCACTGACGGGGCCGAAGAGCGGCCCGAGGCTGCCGCCACGGCCGATGTGCCCGCGCCGCCGGCGCTGCATAGTGGACCCGAGCAGGCGTCGGACGCCTGCCGGACCAGCCAGGACCGATCGGCAGGACTGCACTGTGCTCAAGGCTCTCGCGACCGCGCAGACCCGCATGACCACCCGCGACCGAGGCGCCACGGCCGTCGAGTACGTCCTCCTCGTGGCCTTAATCATGGCCGTCATTGTCGCGGTGGTCGCCACACTGGGCCACCGAGTAACCGGCACCGTGTCGTGCTTCGACGCCGGTGCGAGCTGAGCGTTGACCGGACCTCAGGACTGGACGAAGCCGAACTTGATGGCGGCCATCACGGCACTGGCCCGGTTGTGCGCTTCCAGCTTTGCGTACAACCGGGCGATGTGGGTCTTGACGGTCGACTCGCTCATATAGAGCCGCTTGGCCATACCCGCGACCGAGTCACCGGCCGCCAGGCGCTCGAGCACCTCGCACTCGCGTGCCGTAAGGCTGGGTCTGACCTGGCTGGAACGGCGCCGCAGCGCCTCCGCCAACCCCACCGCGGTGAAGGAGTCCGGGGCGGCCGCCGCGCGCCGGACCATCGCCAGCACCTCCTCGGAGGACGAGGTCTTCAGCACCAGCGACGACGCCCCCGCGTCGAGGGCGCCGAGCAGCGTCTCGTCGTCGTTGTGCATCGTCAGGACGACGATGCCCATGGTCGGCCGCTTGGCCCGGACCATGGCCACGAGGTCGAGGCCCGAGCCGTCTCCGAGTGAGACGTCGACGACCATGACGTCGGCCCTGAGGACCTCAGCCATTCGGGTGCCCTCGGCGAAGCTCGACGCCTCACCGATGACGTCGAGCCCGCCGTCGCGCAGGAGGTGGGCCACGCCGTCTCGGACGAGCGGGTGGTCGTCGACGAGAAGCACCGTCACCGAGGCCCGGGCCGGGCGACCGGAAGGAGATGCTACAACAGAGGTGTCCTTGAGGCCGTTCATGACGGTTGCGGGAGCCTTTCGTCAAGCACCGCCGCCGTCTCCGGCAGCGCGGTGAGGTGGACCAGGATTTTGGTTCCGGACGCGGACGTCACCACGGCAACGTCACCCCCAAGCGTCGCGGGGAGATGGGCTGACAGTTCGGATTCGGTGAGCCGGGTGCCTCCGGATTGGTGCAGCACGAGGTGGGCGTCCGGCGCCTGCGTGCGGACGGCCACGTCCAGCTCCTGGGCCCCGTGACGGCGAGCATCGCCGAGGAAGTCGAGAAAGATCCGGTAGAGCCCCGTCTCGACGTGGGCGGGGAGCCGGAAGGACGACTCGGACAGGCGCAGCGTCACGGCCGCGCCGCTGGCCGCACCGAAGACCTGCAGCTGGGAGGTAATGGCCGCGCCCAACCCGCCTTCGGGGCGGACGGTGAGGCGCAGGTCGCCGATGTGCGATCGCACATCGGCGAGGATGCGGCTGATCTCGCTCCTTAACAGCACTGCTTCGGGACGCATCTCCTCGTCGGGGAGCCGTTTGAGCCGGTCGACCCGGAAGCCCAGAGCAACCAGCTCCTGGGCGATGCCGTCGTGGATCTGACGTGCGAGCCGCTCCCGCTCCTCGATCCCCGCCCGCTCTCGTAGCCCGCCGAAGGCCAGGGCCACGGCGACGAGTCCCTGGTGGTGCCGCACGACGTCCTGCACCGCGGCCAGGTACTCCTGTGGCGCCATACCTGCGAGGTCGACGTCGGCCACGAGCACCCCGATCTGGCGCTCCTGGGTGTCCCGCGCCGGCACGGCCACCAGGGTGCGACCGTCGTGCTCCTCGGCGACACCCGGGCGACCGTCGAACCATGCGTGGCCGAGGACACCGTCGTCCTCACGCGGGTCCGACCACGGCACGCGCAACGAGCCGCGAAGGGCCAACGGCACCGGGCGGTCGTTGGGGGCGCCGATGAGCAGGGTCGACCGTGCCCGCGAGCCGGGGTTCGGAAGGTCGTCCAGAAGATGTTCCGCCGACGTTGCAGGATCAAATCCTCCACGGAGCTCGGAGGCCAGGGTCTCCAGCCGGTTGAGCAGCCAGGCGGCCTCCGAGGCCAGGCGGTCGTCCAAACTGACTTCGGGTGCCAGGTGCTCGGACCATGAAGCAGCGGCAGCAAGGGCAAGCGCGAGGGCTGCCCAGACCACCAGTGAGCTGAGCTGCAAGTCAGGGACGGTCATGACGCTGGCTGCCCAAGCCAGCACGGCAGGAATCAGGAATGCCGGCAGACAGGCGGCGAACGCTTTACGACCCCACGTCTCTCCGGCCCGGAACAGCGGGATGACGATCAGCGGCAGGCCGCCGGCGCCGGCGGTCAACGCCAGGCCCGCGACCGCCGCAGCGGCAATCGTGATGGTCACTCCGAGCACCCGGCGGTCGCGGGGGCGTAGGGGGGCACCGGCGAGGACCGCCCCCGTGACAAGGTCGGCGCCGATGACGAGCAGCGCCCAGGGCAGCACGGTGAACGAGCTGCCATGGACGGTGTTGACGAGCAGGATGATGACGGCCACGGCGACGCGCAGGCGCGTCCCGGTGGACAGCACCCGGCCTGTGCCCATGGACCGTCGTCCCTTCACGAAGTCGGTCCGCGTACGGACCGCATCGCGCTCATATTTGAGGACTTGGCGGTCGGCTGCAGCCGGATCCCGCGACATTGCTCCCAAGATGGCCCGAACGGACCATCGTCCACACCCCCGGGTGGGCGGGGCGGGTCTTCCACAGGCCGCGATCTGGCACTCGGACCGAGGCCCGTTGCGCAGCAGGCTTGCCGGTATGCCGACCATCCATTCGTCCGTCAGCGCCGGCGCCGGCCTCGCCCGGTCGCTTCTCGACGCGTTGGTCGACCTGGCGCTGCCCGGCGTCTGTGCGGCGTGTGGTGTGGGTCCGGGGCCGCTCTGCCCAGCGTGCGAGGCCGACCTGCGGGCCGGGTTGTTCGACCGGCCGCGGCGGGTGGCGCCCGATCCGGTGCCACCGTGCATGCCCGACGTCGTCGCGGCCGGACCCTACGACGGCGTCCTGAGGACCTTGGTGAGTGCCTACAAGGACGGCGAGCGCCGCGATCTGCGGAGGTTGCTCGCTCAGCTGGTGGCCGGACCTCTCGCGGTGGTTGCCCGGGCGGGCCGGGGAACCCTCGTCGTGCCGATGCCCTCCTCCGCGGCCGCGGTCCGCCGTCGCGGTGACGATCCGGTCGCCGACCTGACTCGAGCGGCGGCGCGGCGGGCATCCGGAGAGCTGGGGAGCGGCATACCCCTGGTCGTTGCTCCGGCGCTGCGTCCGGTGCGCCGCATGGCCGACCAGTCGCGGTTGGACCACGGGCAGCGGGCCGCCAACCTCGCGGGCGCGTATGCCGTGCGGCCCCGTTGGCGGGGTCGACTCGAGGGATCGCAGGTGGTCCTGGTCGACGACGTCGTGACGACCGGCGCCACGCTGGCGGAGGCGGCCCGGGCCGTCGGCGCCGCGGGCGGGCACGTCGTCGGCGCAGCGACGCTGGCCGCCACCCGTCGCCGGCGGGGCGCCGCCGGCACCTGACGGCTTCGAGCAGACCTCGGGTTTCGCCCCGGCGCGGGGAGGGTTTACCGTCGTGGCAGAAGTCCGAGGTCTGCTCGCGGATGGGAGGTGGGTGCCCGGTGTCGAGGGCCTGCCAAGCCTGAGTCGTCTCAGTTCCCGACCGCGAGGAGAACCACGTGGACATTGTCGTCACCGGCCGCCGCACCCAGGTCACCGATCGCTTTCGCGAGCACCTCGAGGAGAAGCTGGCCAAGGTGCCACAGCTGAACCCCAAGGTGTCGCGCATCGACGTCGTCATCACGCACGAGAAGGCCGTCCGCGAATGTGAGGCGGTGGAGATTACGTGCCACGCCAAGGGTCCGGTCATCCGGGCCGAGGCGTGCACCACCGACGTCTACACGGCGCTCGACGCGGCCCTGGAGAAGCTCTTCGAGCGACTGAGGCGGGCCAGCGACCGCAAGAAGGTGGCGCGGGCCGGACGACGGGTCCCCGAGTCGGTGGCGCACGCGACCGCCCGCACGGGCGCCGGTGACGGGTCGGTGCTCGACCCGGTGTCGGCCGAGGACGACCGTGGCCCGGCCGCCGCTGGTGGCCCGTTCGGCGCTGTGGGCGCCTCGCCGATCCAGGTGCGCGAGAAGGTCCACGCGAGTGCGCCGATGACCCTCGAGGACGCGCTCAACCAGATGGAGCTCGTCGGCCACGACTTCTTCCTCTTCCACGACTCCGACACGGCCCAGCCCAGCGTCGTCTACCGGCGCCGTGGCTGGTCCTACGGCGTGCTCCACCTCAAGGTGGACAGCGCCTGACCTCAGCGGGTGAGACCCTGCCCCGACCGGGGACGGACGCTGACCTAACCGGCATACCGCCCGTGCAATGATGCCGACCATGACGATCGCGTCAGGGTCCGCATCGTGGCCGGAGGCCCCAGTCAGCGGAGATCCCATCCGGGTGCTCGTGGCCGACGACCACGCGTTGTTCCGGCGGGGGCTCGAGATGGTGCTGGACCACGAGGGTGACATCGAGGTCGTCGGCGAGGCGGCCGACGGCGTCGAGGCGTTGCGCCGGGCCGAGGAGCTGCTGCCCGACGTCATCCTCATGGACGTGCGGATGCCTCGGCAGTCGGGCATCGAGGCCTGCCTGGCGATCAAGGAGCGGGTGCCGAGCAGCCGCATCGTCATGCTCACCATCAGCGACGAGGAGACCGACCTCTTCGAGGCGGTCCGCGCCGGCGCGAACGGCTACCTGCTGAAGGACGTGCCCGGTGAGACCATCGCGGCCGGCATCCGGGCCGTCCACACGGGGCAGTCGCTGATCTCACCGTCGATGGCCTCCAAGCTGCTCGCCGAGTTCGCGCAGATCAGCCGCCGCGAGGAGGAGCTGCCCAACCCGCACGCGCCGAAGCTGACCCAACGGGAGGTCGAGGTGCTCAAGCTGGTCGCCCGGGGCAAAGCCAACCGCGACATCGGCTCAGAGCTGTTCATCTCCGAGAACACCGTGAAGAACCACGTGCGCAACATCCTCGAGAAGCTGCAGCTGCACACCCGGATGGAGGCCGCGATGTATGCCGTGCGGCAGAACATCGTCGACCCGCGCCAGGCCTGACCTCCCGGCTCGCGTGAGGAGGATCAGCCTGGCCCAGGCGCGTCGCATCGCGATCGCCGCCCAGGGGTTCGCTGACCCGCGCCCGGGGCCGTGGCAGGCCACCACCCGGCACGTGCAGCGGGTCGTCGACCGGGTCGGGGTCGTGCAGATCGACAGCGTCAACGTCGTCTCTCGTAGCCACTACCTGCCGTTCCTCGCTCGGCTCGGTCCCTACGACCCGGCCCTGCTCGACCGGGCCACGAACCGGTCGCCTCGTCGCCTCGTCGAGTCGTGGGGCCACATGGCCAGCCTCGTGCCGCCCACGACCTGGCCGCTGCTCGACTTCCGGATGCGCGGCGCGCGCGACGACGCATGGGGTGGTTTCCAGCGGGTCGAGCAGGAGCACCCCGGCCTGACGGACGCCGTTCTCGACGAGGTGGAGGCACGCGGGCCGATGACGTCGCGCGAGGTCGAGCGGGCGCTGGCGCACGACCAGCCCCGCCGCACCGACCACTGGGGTTGGAACTGGTCGGCGGTCAAGACGGCGCTGGAATACCTGTTCCGTGCCGGCCGCATCACCTCGGCCGGCCGTACCAGCCAGTTCGAACGCCGGTATGCCGCGCTCGCTCTCGTCGCGCCGAAGACCCCGCCGCTGCGGGAGCAGTGGCTCGACCCGGCGGCGCGACCGTCGGAGGCAGAGGCCATCCTCGAGCTGGTGCGCATCGCCTCCCGGGCGCACGGGGTCGGCACGCTGCTCTGTCTCCGGGACTACTTCCGGCTGTCCGCCGCGGAGACCCTGCCCGCCATCGCCCGGCTCGTCGCCAGCGGCGAGCTGGAGCCGGTCGAGATCACCGGATGGGCGAAGCCGGCGTGGCTGCACACCGCTGCCCGGGTGCCGCGGTCGATCCACGCCGAGGGCCTGCTGAGCCCGTTCGACTCCCTCGTCTGGCAGCGTGAGCGCACCGACGCGTTGTATGACCTGCGCTACCGCATCGAGATCTACACCCCGGTCGAGAAGCGGGTCCACGGCTACTACGTGCTGCCGTTCCTCTACGGCGACACGCTGGTCGCCCGCTGCGACCTCAAAGCTGACCGCGCTCGCCGAGTGCTGCGGCTCAACCAGGTGACGTGGCAGCCGAGCGCACCCCCAGAGGCGCGTCCCGCTCTCGCCCGGCACCTCGCGGGCATGGCCGACTGGCTAGGCCTCGATCCGGGCGTCGTCGAAGCCGCCCCGGCATGACCGACCGCGGGGTCGTCGCGGTCGTCCCGGCGTTCCACCCCGACACTCCGGTGGTGGACCTAGTCGCGAGCCTGATCGGTCAGGTCGACCGTGTCGTCGTGGTGGTGGACGGCGCCGACGCTCTGTCGGGCCCGCTTCGGGGCGGGCTGGAGACCGCCGGTGCGACGGTCGTTTGGCACGCCGAGAACCGCGGCATCGCGGCCGCCCTGAACACCGGTGTGCGTGAGGCTCCTGACGCCTGGGCGGTCCTCACCGTGGACCAGGACTCAACGGTGCGCGACGGGTTCGTCGACGGCCTGCGTGCAGGGTGGGAGCGAGCAACCGCGGCGGGGCTGCGGGTCGGGCTCGTGGCCCCCGAGCGGGTCACCGGCATCCCGTCGCAGGTCACCTCTCGTCGGCTGGGTGTGCCGCTGGGACGCGACCCGGTGCAGTCCGGGCTGCTCATCCCCTTGGCCACGCTGCACGCGGTCGGAGAGTTCGACGAGCGGCTCTTCATCGACGGCGTGGACGCCGACTTTGCGTTGCGGTGCCTCGACATCGGGCTCGTCGTCGTGATCGCCGAGGGTCTGGAGCTCGGGCACCGCCTTGGGGACGCGCATACGGTGCGGATCGCCGGTCTCCGAGTCGAGCTGACCCGGTCGAGGCCGTTCCGCTACTACTACCTCGTCAGGAACCGCGCATGGCTCGTCGCGCGCCACGGACGCCGCCACCCCGTATGGGCGGTCGGACAGGCGGCAGGTCTGGTCCGGCATCTCGCGCTGGTCCAGGCCCTGGTGCCCGGTCGCACCGAGCGGACGCGGCACATGTGGAGGGCCGCGCGGGATGTAGGCCGGAGCATCCGTCCCCGCGGTTGAGCGTGTCCACGTGTGTCAGCGCAGTCGGAAGCGTGGTTGTCACAGGATTGTTCGCCAGGTCCTGTTCCGCGTTACGTGGGGTGTCTAGGCTGGCGGCTTCTCAACCTGGAGGTTCTCTGATGACCGTCGTGCGTGCCGCGCTCGTGCAGACCACCTGGACCGGTGACAAGGACTCGATGATCGACGCGCACGAGCAGTACGCGCGTGACGCGGCGGCCCAAGGGGTCAAGGTCATCTGCTTTCAGGAGCTGTTCTACGGCCCGTACTTCTGCCAGGTGCAGGACTCGACGTTCTACGACTACGCGGAGGCGGTGCCCGGCCCGACGACCGAGCGGTTCCAGGCGCTGGCCAAGGAGCTCGGGATGGTCATGGTCCTGCCCGTCTACGAGCGCGAGGACCCGTTCCTCTACAACACCGCCGCGATCGTCGACGCCGACGGCAGCTACCTTGGCAAGTACCGCAAGCAGCACATCCCGCACGTCGGCGGCTTCTGGGAGAAGTTCTACTTCCGGCCGGGAAACGGCGGCTATCCCGTCTTCGACACCGCGGTCGGCAAGGTCGGCATCTACATCTGCTACGACCGGCACTTCCCCGAGGGGTGGCGCGCCCTCGGGCTCAACGGCGCGCAGATCGTTTTCAACCCCAGCGCCACCAGCCGCGGGCTCAGCGAGTACCTTTGGCGCATCGAGCAACCCGCCGCCGCGGTCGCCAACGAGTACTACGTCGGCGCGATCAACCGGGTCGGCATCGAGGAGCTCGGTGACGACGACTTCTACGGCCAGTCCTACTTCGTCGACCCCGAAGGCAACTACGTCGGCGAGAAGGGCGACCCGCACAAGCCCGAGCTCGTCGTCCGCGACCTCGACCTCGACCTGATCCAGACGGTGCGCGAGCGGTGGGCGTTCTACCGCGACCGCCGGCCCGACGCATACGACGACCTGGTCCGTCCGTGAACCGCCCCACGAAGTTCTCCGCTTCGCTCCGATACTTCGCGGGGACCCCGGCATGAGCACCACCCTGGTCAGGGGCGGCACCGTCGTCTCCGCCACCGGCCGCGTGCCGGCCGACGTCCTCGTAGACGGCGAGAAGGTGGTCGCGCTCGTCGCGCCCGGCAGCACGGCGCTGGGCAGCGACCTCGCCGCAAGCGCCGACACCGTGATCGACGCAACCGGCAAGTACGTCATCCCGGGCGCGGTCGACTGCCACACGCACATGCAGCTGCCGTTCGGCGGCACCGCGGCGTCCGACACGTTCGAGACCGGCACGATCGCGGCGGCCTGGGGTGGCACGACGACGATCGTCGACTTCGCGGTGCAGCGCACGGGGGAGCGGGTGCAGGACGGGCTGACCACCTGGCACGAGAAGGCCGACGGGAACTGTGCCGTCGACTACGGCTTCCACCAGATCCTCGGCGGCGTCGACGACGACGCTCTGAAGGCGATGGACGAGCTCGTCGACGACGGCATCACGAGCTTCAAGCTGTTCATGGCCTACCCGGGCGTCTTCTACTCCGACGACGGCCAGATCCTGCGCGCCATGCAGAAGGCCCGTGAGAACGGCGCGATGATCATGATGCACGCCGAGAACGGCATCGCCATCGACGTGCTTGTCAACCAGGCGCTCGCCCGGGGAGAGACCGACCCGGTCAACCACGGACTCACCCGGCCCTGGGAGACCGAGCAGGAGGCCACCCACCGGGCGATCATGCTCGCCCGGCTCACCGGCGCCCCGCTCTACATCGTCCACATGAGCGCCAAGCAGGCCGTCGCCACGCTGGCCCAGGCCCGCGACGAGGGCTACAACGTCTTCGGCGAGACCTGCCCGCAGTATCTCTACCTCTCCCTCGAGGAGCAGCTGGGGGCGCCGGGGTTCGAGGGGGCCAAGTGGGTATGCAGCACCCCGCTGCGGTCTCGCGGGGAGGGCCACCAGGACGAGCTGTGGCGCTACCTGCGCACCGGCGACATCTCCGTCGTCAGCACCGACCACTGTCCCTTCTGCATGAAGGAGCAGAAGGAGCTCGGCGTCGGCGACTTCTCCAAGATCCCCAACGGGATCGGCTCGGTCGAGCACCGTCTCGACCTGCTCTACCAGGGCGTCGTCACCGGCCAGATCACCCTCGAACGCTGGGTCGAGCTCTGCTCCACGACGCCCGCGCGGATGTTCGGTCTCTACGGCCGCAAGGGCGTCATCGAGCCGGGCGCCGACGCCGACCTCGTCGTCTACGACCCGCAGGGGCATACGAGCATCGGGCTCGGGAAGGCGCATCACATGAACATGGACCACTCCGCCTGGGAGGGCTACGAGATCGACGGGCACGTCGACATGGTGCTGTCTCGAGGCCGGGTCCTGGTGCAGGACAACGCGTTCCACGGCGCCAAGGGGCACGGACGGTACCTCCGCCGCGACCGCTCGCAGTACCTCCACTAGGTCCGAGGCGAGAGACCACATGGACCTCGGCGTCGTCCTGCAGTGCAACCCCCCCGCGTCACGCGTCGTCGAGCTGTGCCGTCAGGCCGAGCACTACGGCTTCTCCCACGCCTGGACCTTCGACTCCCACCTGCTGTGGGAGGAGCCCTACGTCATCTACAGCGCGGTGCTCGCCGCGACCCGCAAGATCGTCGTCGGCCCGATGGTCACCAACCCGGCCACCCGCGACTGGACGGTCACCGCGTCGACCTACGCGACGCTCAACGAGATGTACGGCAACCGCACCATCTGTGGAATCGGTCGCGGTGACAGTGCCGTTCGCGTCACCAACGGGCGGCCGTCGACGGTCGCCGAGCTGCGCGAGTCCATCGCCGTCATCAAGGGTTTGGCCAACGGCAACGAGGTCGACTACAAGGGCAGCCGGCTACGGCTGCCGTGGAGCCGGCGGTCACAGCTCGACGTGTGGGTCGCGGCCTACGGCCCGCGGGTGCTGCAGCTGACCGGCGAGGTCGCCGACGGGTTCATCCTTCAGCTGGCCGACCTGTCCATCGCCGAATGGAGCATCGCCGCGGTCCGGCAGGCGGCGGTCGAGGCCGGCCGCGACCCCGACAGCATCGCCATCTGCGTCGCCGCTCCGGCCTACGTCACAGACGGCAGCGACGCGGCGCGCGTCCACGCCTACGAGCAGTGTCGCTGGTTCGGCGGGATGGTGGGCAACCACGTTGCCGACATCGTCGCCCGCTATGGGGCGGACGGGGTGTCGGTGCCGAGCGCCCTCACCGACTACATCGCGGGCCGCCAGGGCTATGACTACAACGAGCACGGCCGCGCCGGCAACGCGCATACGGCGTTCGTCCCCGACGAGATCCTCGACCGGTTCTGCGTCATCGGCACCGTCGACGAGCACCTGGCCAAGCTCGACGCCCTCAGGGACCTCGGCGTTGACCAGTTCGCCATCTACCTCCAGCACGACGCCCAGGACGAGACGCTGCGGCCTACGGCCAGCGGGTCGTGCCGGCGATCGCCGAGAAGGTGCGGGCCAAGGCGTGACCACCGTCCGCCAGGCGTCGTATACGCGGGCCCGCGCGGGTGCGGCCACCGGCCGGCGGGTGCTGGGCCGGGTCGGGCTCGTCGTGCTCGCCGTGGTAGCCGTCGGACTCGTCTGGACGGGCTACAAAGCCGTCGGCACCGCGACCGGCGGCCGGTGGCCCGGCACCGGGGCGGCTCTGCCGGTGCCGACCGACGATGTGACCCTGCCGCCGTTCCTCTCGATCTTCACGCGGTTCGGCGAGCCGCAGCGCACCGGCGACCGGTTCCCGCTGTGGCAGTACCTGCTCGACGCGGTGGTGTTCACCTTCCGGGAGGCCTTCGTCGGGTTCGTGGCCGGCGTCCTCATCGGGCTGGGGCTCGCTGTCCTCATGCTGCGTTCGCGGTGGCTGGAGCGCGGGCTGCTGCCGTGGGTCATCGTGTCTCAGACCGTGCCGCTCATCGCCCTCGCCCCCGTGGTCGTGGCCTGGGGCAACAAGATCCAGCTCCCGGGCGCCGGGTGGTCCCCCTGGATGTCAGTGGCGCTGATCGCGACCTACCTGACCTTCTTCCCCGTCGCGGTCAACGCGCTGAGAGGGCTGATGTCGCCGTCGCCCTTGTCGTTGGAGCTCATGCGGTCGTACGCCGCTTCGGAGCGCGCAACGCTGCTGAAGCTGCGCCTGCCGTCGGCCGTGTCCTACCTGGTGCCGGCCCTCAAGCTGGCCGCCACCGCGTCGGTCGTCGGTGCGGTCGTCGGCGAGATCTCCGCGGGACTGCGCGGTGGGCTGGGACGGCTCATCATCGACTACGCCCAGCAGTACCTCACCGACCCGGCCCGGCTCTACTGCGCGGTGCTCGCCGCCGGTCTCCTTGGGATCGCCCTCGTCGGCGCCATCGACCTGCTCGACCGGGTCTTGGTGCGGGGCCGTCCACGGGAGGCGCTGTGAGCTCGGCGATCTCGGTCACCGGTGTCGACAAGGTCTTCAACCCGGGTCGGCGAGGCGCGGTCGCAGCACTACACGGCGTCGACCTCGAGGTCGCGCCCGGTGAGCTGGTGTCGCTGATCGGGCCGTCCGGCTGCGGGAAGTCGACACTGCTGCGGATCGTCGCCGACCTCGAGACGCCGACGGGCGGCACGGTCGAGGTCAACGGCAAGCCCGCGCGCCAGGCCCGTCTCGACCACGACTACGGGATGGCCTTCCAGCAGGCCGGCCTGTTCGACTGGCGCAGCGTGTCGGCCAACATCGAGCTGCCCCTCGAGCTGCTCGGCTGGGACGCCGCCCGGCGCAGGGAGCGCTCGGGTGAGCTGCTCGAGCTCGTGCACCTTCCGGACTTCGCCCGACACCGGCCGTGGGAGCTCTCCGGTGGGATGCAGCAGCGGGTCGCCATCGCCCGGGCCCTGGCCATGCGGCCCGGGATCCTGCTGATGGATGAGCCGTTCGGGGCGCTGGACGAGATGACCCGCGAGCACATGCAGACCGAGCTGGTGCGCATCCGGGCCGAGACCGGCGCGACCGTCGTGTTCGTCACGCACTCCATCCCCGAGGCCGTCTTCCTCTCCGACCGGGTGGCCATCATGTCTCGGCGCCCCGGCGCCATCGCCCACGTGATCGACGTCGGGCTGGGTGAGCGGGGCGAGGCCACCCGCGCCGACGAGCGGTTCTTCGCCGCGATCACGACGGTGCGCACCGCCCTTCGCGGCGTGGGCGCCGGCGCTGGGTCTGCTTCTGGCTCCCCGGTCGAGGTGGGCGCGGAGTGACGACGTCCGCCGCCCGCTCGACGACCACCGACCCGGCCGTCACCGAGGCGCCCGCCCCGCCCGACGCCGTCGGCGCCGCAGCTCCCTGGGGCGGCGGCATACGGGCTGCAGTCGGCAGCATCTGGCCGGCCATCGTCGTCGCCGTCGTGGCCCTGGCTCTGTGGGAGCTCGCCGTCGACGTCTTCCGCATCGACAAGTTCCTGATCCCGAAGCCCTCGGCGATCGGCGTCGCGTTCGTCGAGTCGTTCCCGGCCATCGTCGACGGGCTGGGCAGGACCGGCTACGTCGCGGTGACCGGGCTCGTCATCGGCGTGGTCCTGGCGGTGGTGCTCGCGCTGCTCTGCACCCGGTTCCGGCCGCTGGCCACGGGGCTCACCCCGCTGGCCGCGGCGCTCGCGGCGACCCCGATCGTCGCCTTGGCCCCGGTCTTCTTCAAGTGGTTCGGCCAGGTCGAGCCCACGGCCAAGCAGGCCGTCGTCGCGGTCGTCGTGCTCTTCCCGGTCTTCGTCTCCACCTCCAAGGGCCTGCTCCAGGTGCAGCCCGTGCACCTCGAGCTGATGCGCACGTATGCCGCCGGCGGCTGGTGGGTCCTCCGAGAGGTGCGGATCCCCAACGCGCTGCCCTACTTCCTCACCTCGCTGAAGGTCGCCGCCTCCCTCTCCGTCATCGCCGCCATCGTCGCGGAGTACTTCGGTGGAGAACAGGGCACGCTCGGCGGCATCATCACCCAGAGCGCCGGCCTGTCGCGCTACGACCGGGCCTGGGCCGCAGTGCTGGCCGCCGCCCTGCTCGGGATGGCCCTGTACGCGCTCGTGCTCCTGCTCGAGCGCCTCCTGCTTCGTGGGTCAGCGCCGACCCCTTCCCTCCGCTGACCGCGCCTCACCAGGGAGAACGACATGACCATCACCCGGACCATCACCCGCACCCGCGCCGCCGACTGGCGTCGCAAGGCAGTCCCCGCCGCTGCCGTCGCCCTCCTGCTCGCCGCGTGCGGCACGGGGGGCGGCAGCGACTCGAGTGGTGGCGGCGGAGGCGGCGGAGGAGGTGGGTCCGCGACCAACGCGTCGTGCTCGTCGCTGACCAAGGTCAAGCTGCAGCTGCAATGGGTGGCGCAGAGCCAGTTCGCCGGCTACTACGCGGCCAAGGACCAGGGGCTCTGGGCCAAGGAGTGCCTCGACGTGACCATCGTCGAGGGCGGCGTCGACATCGTGCCGCAGACGCAGCTCGCCACCGGGGCGGTCGACTTCGCCATTGCGTGGGTGCCCAAGGCCCTCGCCTCGCGGGAGCAGGGCGCGAAGATCACGGACATCGGCCAGATCTACCAACGCTCGGGCACGCTGCAGGTGGCGTTCAAGGACTCCGGCATCACCTCCGCCGCCGACCTGAAGGGCAAGAAGGTCGGCAACTGGGGCTTCGGCAACGAGTTCGAGCTGTTCGCCGGGCTGCAGAAGGCCGGCATCGACCCCAAGTCGGGGGTCACCCTCGTGCAGCAGCAGTTCGACATGGCCGCCCTGCTGAGCAAGCAGATCGACGCGGCTCAGGCCATGGTCTACAACGAGTACGCGCAGGTGCTGGAGCAGAAGAACCCGGCGACCGGGCAGCTCTACCAGCCCAGCGACCTGAGCGTCATCAACTGGCAGCAGGCCGGGGTGGCCATGCTGCAGGACGCGATCTGGGCCAACACCGACAAGCTCAAGAACGACCCGGCATACCAGGACACGGCGGTGAGGATGCTCAAGGGCGCGATCTCCGGCTGGGCCTACTGCCGGGACAGCTTCCAGCCCTGCGTCGACATCGTCCTCAAGAACGGCCCGACGCTCGGCGCCTCACACCAGGCCTGGCAGCTGGCCAAGGTCAACGAGCTGGTCTGGCCGTCACCCGGCGGCGTCGGCGTCATCGACAAGGCCGCCTGGGACCAGACCGTCTCGGTGGCCACCAGCCAAAAGGTGGTGTCCGCCGCGCCGGACGCCGACGCATACACCAACACCTACGTGCAGAAGGCGGTCGACGCTCTGAAGGCCGGCGGCATGGACGTCACCGGATCGTCCTACAAGGCGCCCGACGTCGCCCTGAAGGAGGGCGGCAAGTAGCCCTCTCAAACCGACCGGACTCACCTCGTTGTCGGTTCCGTGCCCTCGGGGCCGCGGAAACCGACAATGACGTGAGTCCGGTCGGGGTGACGCGGGGGGAGGCGATTGGTCGGGTCAGCCGTAGACCGGGTCCGTGAGCGCGTTGTTCAGGTCGGTCGTGCAGCGCAGGTTGACGACCAGCTCGTGGCTGCTGAACGGGTCCCAGTTGGTGGCGGACGACGGGGTGCCTTGGGTGCCGATGGCCGGGTGGTAGATCTGGTTCCAGTAGTTGGTCACGCCGATGCTCTTGACGTGGGCGATGGTGGTGCCGATGGGGCCCGAGTCGCCGGTCACCTCCACACCGTTGGGGACGATCCGGCCCGGAGAGAGGTTGACGTTCTCCAGGTAGCCGGTCGGGCAGGTCAGGGATGGGATGGTGATCGAGTCCCAGGGCTTGATGGTCTCGCGGAACGCCTCGACCGTGTAGGAGTCGCTGCTGGTGCTGCCCGAGGCGGCCGCGGTGGCGGCGCCGAGGCCGGTGACCGCTGCGGCGGCCGTGGCCACCACGAGAACGATCCGGGTTATGTGCTTCATGTCTGATCTCCGTGGTTCGAATGAGTGGGGATGGCCGGCGGTCAGCCGTTGCCGAAGCCCGGGATGGTGGTCTTCAGCGACGCCTTGCTCGGGTCGGTGGTGCAGTGCAGCGTGACGACCAGCTCGTGGCTGCTGAACGGGTCCCAGTTGGTGGCGTAGCTCCAGCCCTTGTTGCCGTCCGTGCCGTAGTTCGCGTGCAGGTAGCTGCGGTCGGGCTGCTCCCACCCGCGCGACATGGTGTCGGTGATCGTGGTGCCGATCGAGCCGGAGTCCCCGGTGATCTCGACGCCGCGAGGCACGATCCGGCCCGGCGAGTAGTCCTGGTCGATGAGCCAGCCACCGGTGCACATCATGGTGGGGATGCTGATCGAGTCCCAGGGCTTGACGGGCTCCCGGAAGGTCTCGACGGTGTAGTCGCGAGAGTCCGCGGTCGAGCCGGCCGACGCGACGTCCGCGCCGAGGACGGCCCCGGTGACGGCCGTGGCGGCGACGAGGCCGACGATGACGGTGCGGCGGCGTCGACGGCCCCGAACGGTCCGGCTGGAGGACGGGGTGTTGCTGTTCTTCATGGTCGATCCTCTTGGTAGGTAACAGGTCTGATACCAAGAAGTATTCGGCGGGACGCCTCTGCGACGGGTCGTCCACGTGGGTGCCAGCGGGGTTGACGCGCCGTTCAACCGATCGGGGGACAGGTCCTCAGCGCTCTGTGGGCCGAGGGTCAGTCGCGAGGAGCTCGAAGAAGGCGCCGTCGGTCAGCTCACCCCGGCTGTTGCGCCACGCCTGCCGGTCCTGCCCCCAGGGTCGGAAGCCGGCCCGGCGCAGGACGGCCTGGGACGCGGCGTTCTCCAGGACGGTGGCGGCGTGCAGACGGGTGAGGCCCAGCCCACTCTCGGCGGTGGAGCGGAACGCGTGGTCGATGACGGCCGGCAGCACCTCGCCCAGCACCCCCTGCCCGCGGAATGCGGGGTGCAGCCAGTAGCCAAGCTCGGCCTGGAACCCCGCCGGGCCCGGGTCCAGACCGAAGACGGTTACGTTGCCCAGGGCGTGGTCGGTCTCTCGGTCGGCGACGCACCAGTCGAGGCCGACGCCCGAGTCGGCGAACCGGGCGTGCCGCGACAGCCACGTGGCATACGTCTGGTGGTTCGGGTGCGCGAGGGGTGGCATGAAGCGCAGGCTGTCGTCGTCGGGCCCCTCGTCCGGCGTGGGGACGTCGTCCGGGCCCCAAGTGCGCAGCCGGAACCGAGGTGTCTCGACCACGGGGAGCCTGATCGGCTCGATCCGCTGGGCGTCCCGGTTGTCGGTGGCGAGCAGGTCGAAGAGCAGCTCGTCGTGCACCGCGTCGTGCACCGCGCCGGTCAACGCGGCCTCCGCCCGCATCGACTGGCGCGCGGTGCCGACGGGCGCGAAACCGGCTCGCCGCAGCACCCGGGCCGAGGCCACGTTGTCAACGGAGCAGCTGGCCGACAGGCCGTGCAGCCCCAGGCCCCCGTCGGCGAGCGGCTCGAACGACCACGGGATCACGAGCTCGAGCGCCCGGCTGACCGCGCCGTGACCGCGGGCCCCTTCGACCAGCCAGAACCCGAGCATCCCCGTTCCGGCGAAGAGCGGGACGTCGAGCCGGTGCAGGTCGATCCCTCCGAGCAGCTCGTCACTGATGGCGTCCACCACCGCGCAGGCCACCGCGCTGCCGGTGGCCTCAAGGGTGCGGCGGCCCTGCAGCCACGCCGCGTAGCTTCCTCGGGTCGGCAGGTTCGCCGAGAAGAGCGCGGACAGGCGATCGTGCCGCTCCGGCAGGGCCCCACCGTCCTCCTCCCGGAACGGCCGGACCCGGATCCCGTCGTGCTCGAGGACCGGGGGGAGCAGCCATCGGCCGCGCGGCTCCATCAGCTCACCGGGCCGCAGGTGCCCGGCCCACGCTTCGACGACCTGGTCGCGGTGGGTGCTCACCACGGGCCCGCCGATAGTGAACCCGCACCGCCAGGCCACCTTGCGGGACCGGAAGTTGCCCAGGCGGGCGTGCCACAGCACCGCCGCGGCGCCGTGCTCGAAGGCGTGGGTCGCCACGAGCGGCACTGCGCGCGTCATCACCCCCCGGCCGCGGGCGGCCGGATGGGCGGCATACGCGACCTCCACGGCGCCCCCGCCCCGTGGCTGGTAGGAGATCAGCCCAGCAAAGCGCCCGTCGTGCTCGATCGCCCAACCGCACCCGGTGTCCTCCCGCCAGCCCTGGGCCGTCCGGTCGATGAACTCACGACCGTCGGCCTCGGTGTAGGGGCGGGGCACGAAGGTCCAGCGCACCGTCTCGGGGTCCTGGCTCTGCTCCACCACGGCGGCGAGGTCCGCCATGACCAGGGTGCGGAGGGTGACCACCCCGTCGGTGAGCGTTGGTGCGGAGGCAGCGGTCGGCATACCGGTCACTCAACCAACCCCGGGGATCACGTGCAACGCGGTTCGTCAGGCCGGCCCTCGGCTCCGTGAAGATGCGGTGGAGATGCCGTCGAGATGCGGTGGAACCGCGATCGGCGGCCCGGCCGTTGGGCCGGGTACCGGGCGACCGTTAGCCTAGGTGGCTGTGTCGCGCCCGTGCCGTGGCGCCCGAATTGTCGTCATCCCAGGAGTCGAGCGTGCCCAAGGTCTTCGAGAAGCTGCTGCGTGCCGGGGAGGGCCGTGTCATCAAGCGGCTCGAAGGGATCTCCGCCCAGGTCAACACCCTGGAGGACGACTTCGAGAAGCTGACCGACGAGGAGCTGCGCGACGAGACCGAGGTCTTCAAGAAGCGGCTGGCCGACGGCGAGAGCATCGACGACCTGCTGCCGGAGGCGTTCGCCGCGGTCCGTGAGGCCTCCAAGCGCACCATCGGCAAGCGGCACTTCGACGTGCAGATCATGGGTGGCGCGGCCCTGCACATGGGCAACGTCGCCGAGATGAAGACCGGTGAGGGCAAGACCCTGGTCGCGACGCTGCCGTCCTACCTCAACGCGCTGACCGGCAACGGCGTCCACGTCGTGACGGTCAACGACTACCTGGCCGAGTACCAGTCCGAGCTCATGGGCCGCGTCCACCGGGCCCTCGGCCTCGAGACCGGCTGCATCCTGGCGTCGATGACGCCGGCGCAGCGCCGGGCGGAGTACGCCAAGGACATCACCTACGGCACCAACAACGAGTTCGGATTCGACTACCTGCGCGACAACATGGCGTGGAGCCCTGAGGAGCTGGTCCAGCGCGGCCACCACTTCGCCATCGTCGACGAGGTCGACTCGATCCTCATCGACGAGGCGCGTACGCCGCTTATCATCAGCGGCCCGGCCGACCAGGCCACCAAGTGGTACGTCGAGTTCGCCAAGATCGTCCAGCGCCTCGACCGCGGCGAGCTGGAGTCGGGCGAGGGTGACTACGAGGTCGACGAGAAGAAGCGCACCGTCGGCGTCCTCGAGGCCGGCATCGAGAAGGTCGAGGACCTGCTCGGCATCGACAACCTCTACGAGTCGGTCAACACCCCGCTCATCGGCTACCTCAACAACGCCCTCAAGGCGAAGGAGCTGTTCAAGCGGGACAAGGACTACGTCAACATGAACGGCGAGATCCTCATCGTCGACGAGCACACCGGCCGGATGCTCGCCGGGCGGCGCTACAACGAGGGGATGCACCAGGCGATCGAGGCGAAGGAGGGCGTCGAGATCCAGAACGAGAACCAGACGCTCGCGACGATCACGCTGCAGAACTTCTTCCGGATGTACTCGACGCTGTCCGGCATGACCGGCACCGCCCAGACCGAGGCCGCGGAGCTCAACGCGATCTACAAGCTCGGCGTCGTCTCGATCCCCACCAACATGCCGATGGTGCGGATGGACCAGGCCGACCTCGTCTACCGCACCGAGGAGGCGAAGTACGACGCGGTCGTCGACGACATCGCCGAGCGCAACGAGGCCGGACAGCCCGTGCTCATCGGCACGATTAGCGTCGAGAAGAGCGAGTATCTCTCCGAGCAGCTGCGCCGCCGCGGCATCACCCACGAGGTGCTCAACGCCAAGCAGCACGCGCGGGAGGCGTCCATCGTCGCCGAGGCCGGCCGCAAGGCCGCGGTCACCGTGGCCACCAACATGGCCGGCCGGGGCACCGACATCATGCTCGGCGGCAACCCCGAGTTCCGCGCCGTGGAGGCGCTGCGCCGCAGGGGCCTGGACCCGCACGAGACCCCCGAGGCCTACGAGGAGGCCTGGGACGAGGCCTTCGCCGCCGCTGAGGAAGCAGTGCAGACCGAGCACGACGAGGTCAAGAACCTCGGTGGGCTCTACGTCCTCGGCACCGAGCGGCACGAGTCGCGCCGCATCGACAACCAGCTGCGCGGCCGGTCGGGCCGTCAGGGCGACCCGGGCGAGTCGCGCTTCTACCTCTCGCTGCAGGACCACCTGATGAGGCTGTTCAACGCGGCGATGGTCGACCGCTTCATGTTGACGGCGGGTATGGAGGACCACGTCCCCATCGAGTCGAAGATGGTGTCCCGCTCCATCCAGAGCGCTCAGAGCCAGGTCGAGGGCCAGAACTACGAGATCCGCAAGAACGTCCTCAAGTACGACGACGTGCTAAACCGGCAGCGCCAGGTCATCTACGACGAGCGGCGCCGCGTCCTCGAGGGCGAGGACATGGAGGAGCAGATCCGCCACTTCGTCAACGACGTCATCGAGGGTTACGTGACGTCCGCGACGGCCGAGGGGTATGCGGGGGACTGGGACCTCGAGCAGCTCTGGACCGCGATGCGCACCCTCTACCCCGTGTCGATCACGATCGAGGAGCTGGAGGACGAGGCCGGCGGCCGCAGCGCGATCACTCCCGAGCTGCTACGCGAGGCGCTGACGTCGGATGCGCACCACGCCTACGACGCTCGCGAGGAGGCCCTCGGCGCGGAGGTCATGCGCGAGGTCGAGCGCCGCGTCGTCATGTCGGTGCTCGACCGCAAGTGGCGCGAGCACCTCTACGAGATGGACTACCTCCAGGAGGGCATCGGCCTGCGCGCCATGGCCCAGCGAGACCCGCTCGTCGAGTACCAGCGCGAGGGCTTCCTGCTGTTCGAGGCGATGATGGACGGCATCAAGGAGGAGTCGGTCGGTTACCTCTTCAACGTCGAGGTGCAGGTCGACGCACCGGCTGCCGCGACGCCCGAGCCGGCGCTCCAGCCGGTGTCGGTGAGCGACATGCTGGGCGGCCTGGCGGCACCGCAGGATGCGGCGGACGCGCCGATAGCGGACGACGCCCCGGTCGAACCGGTGCTCACGGGGGGTGGCGCGAACGGCGCTGGCCCGGCGCGGACGCCCCAGGACGCCCCTGACCCGGCGCCCGGGCGGTCACCGGCGTTCACCGCCAAGGGTCTGCAGGCGCCGACCGTGCGACAGCTGCACTACACCGCGCCGAGCGACGACGGCGGGGTCGAGGAGCGCAACGTCACCGACGAGGCCGGAGCGAGCACGGCCAACGGGTCCGCGTCGAACGGTTCTGGCGGGAGCAACCGCCCGCAGCGCCGCCCGTCGAAGAAGGGCCGCCGGCGCGGGAAGTGAGGCGCCGCTAGCGCGGGAAGTGAGGCGCCGCTAGCGCCTACCCTGCGCTGAGGCGCCTGACGTGCGGCTCAGCCGATGACGAGGTCCGTGACCACCCATCGGTGGTCGACTCCCGTGAGGCGCATCGCCATCGCCCGCACCCGGTCGGGATGGACGACGACGACGGCCACCTCGACGACCCCGTCGCTGATGTCGTGCACGCGGACGCGGCGCACGACCGGGCGGCGCCCGTGCTCCAGGCCCCGCCGGGCGGCGACGAGCGCCCGCCGAGCCAGCACGGCGTAGACCTCGGGGCTGGCCCAGCGGATGACCTGCGGTGCGGGGCGGGCACCGACTATGACCTCGCTGAGCGCCTGGGCCAGCTGGGGGGCGAAGAGCACCGGGTCGGGCAGGTCGGTCGATCGGGACCGCTGGCGGTCGAAGTAGCGGTCGTCGTCCGGGGTGTAGTCGATGGCGAGGGCGTCCTGGATATAGGGCGACTCGGTGGTGCGCAGCTCGTCGACGCTGATGATGGGCGGTTCGGTGCTGGGGATCGGCAACACCCGCAGGCGGGGGTACGTCGTCATGAGCCGGCTCCTTCGGTGGGGGCGGACGGCGCGGTGAGCTCCTGCCCGACCTGGATGAGGTGGGGGCTCGCGCCGATGACGGCGCGGTTCGCGGCATACCAGCGGGGCCACTCACGGGCGACCTGCGCGGCCGTTGCGTCCGGGCCGAGGTGGCGAGCGGCGATGCGCCACAGGCTGTCGCCGCGCGCGACCCGGACGGAGGTCGAGGCGTCAGCGGACGCCGTGGCCGGCGCCGTCGACGGGGCGCGGGGAGCCGGGCCCAGCGGTCCGAGGGACGGCACCGGTCGCTGTTGGGTCGGGGCGGACTCAGCCGTCCTGGTTGTCGAGGTTGTCGAGGTCGCCGAGGTCGCCGGGGTCGTCGGGCTCGGCGCGGTCGGCGGGGCACTCGGGGTCGTCACCGAGAAGCCGGGGTCGGGGGCGCTGGTCGAGGGTGCCGTCGTCGTGACGCCGGGGGTTGGGGTCGGGCCGCCGTCGACGGCCGGAGCCGGACCGGTGACCGTGAACGACGGGTCGGGCGCAGGCGCTGGCGCGACGCTGGTCGCGGCCGGAGTGGGGTGTAGGCCCGCTGCGTGCGCGACGGCCGGTAGGCCCGCCACGAGGGCGGTGCCGAGAGCCAGCGCCACCGCGCGCCGGACGGCCACGGGGGCCAGCCGGTCGGCGAGGTGAGCCGCGAGCCGCCCGAACTCACCGGGCAGGGCCGCCAGGGTGGCGATGAGGGCGGTCGACCCGAGCCAGCCGGTGACGGCGACGCCGAGGGCGCAGACGACCACGACGAGGAGGTCGGCCGGAGCATGGGGTCCGGTCTCGAGGACGGCGCCGAGCGAGGTCGAACCGGCGGCCCAGAAGAGGCGGAGCACGACCGTGGTCGCCACGACCGTGCCGAGAAACACGATGAGGGCCCGAGCGATCGGCGCTGTGCCCTGCGAGGCCCGTGACGCCATCGTCATCCTCACTTCTAAGCCGTTTACCAATGTTTGCTTAGTTTTACGCACGGCAGCGGCCGAGTCAAGGGTTTCGCTACACTCCGTCGATGCGCTGGGAACGGCTGTTCGACGACCTCGAGGCGCAGCTCGGCGCCGACGACGTGCGTGAGCTTTCCGCCGAGGTAGCCGACCGCACCCGCCGGGAGCGAGCCCAGCTCGGGCTCTTCGAGCGCCTCACCGCCGTGCTCGACGGGCCGGTGCTGGAGCTGCGCGTGGCCGGGGTCGGCCTCGTCCGAGGGGTCGTCACCGGATGTGGGCCGGAGTGGGTCCTCGTGGACCAGCGCGGCGACCAGCCACTGAGTGTGGTCCGCGACGGGGCGCCCGACCGGCCGGTGCTCGTGGCCGTGGCGGCTGTCCGGGCGGTGAGTGGATTGTCTGGGGCAGCCCCGAGCGGCGCCGTGGCCCGCGGGTTCGGGCTGGGGGCCGCGCTGCGGGCGGTGAGCCGCGACCGGGCGGTGGTCGACGTCGTCGACGTCGACGGCACGCTCGTCACGGGCACGCTGGACGCGGTGGGTCAGGATCTCGTCGAGGTCGCGGAGCACCCGGGTGACCTGCCTCGCCGGTCGGAGAACGTCGTCCGCGTCGTTGCGGTCCCGTTCACCGCGCTGGCCGCCGTTCGCCGCCGGTGACCGGGGGAGGGGCATCGACGACCGGCGGGGGCAGCGATGAGCCGCCTCGCCCGCCGGTCGACGTGCCTGCGTCAGCCGGCCACTCAGGACCGGCTCCCCCCCACAGGGTCCGTCGGGTCAGGCCAGGTCTTCCGTGCCCGTCCCGAAGGGGTGCGCGGCGACGAACTGCCGCGTCTCGGAGTACATCCGCTGGATGTAGTTCTCGAGCTCCGTCTTATCTGACACGTTGCCGAGGACGGATTCGACGTCTTGAACGAGGGTCATGCGGCTGCTTTCGACACGCTGGTGAGGGCTTGATCTTAGGGTCCCACTCAGCGTGATCAACGTGTGCGACGTTGAGGTCTGTGGCCACGGTGATCCGAGTGGATGTCCCCGGTGAGGGGTCAACGTGGACGGTGCTGGGGTCGGATCTGTTGCCGTTGGCCCCGGTCGAGGAGTTCCTGGAGTATCTGCGACTGAATGAGATGTCACCGAACACGGTGGTCTCGTATGCCCGCTCGCTGGGCCTGTTCTGGGACTTCATCTCGCTCGTCCACGTTGCCTGGAAGGACTTGTCGCTCGGGCAGTTCGGGGCGTTCGTCTCCTGGCTGCGGACGGGGCTGCTCCCAGGGACCGCGGCCATTGGAGAGCAGCCGGACCGGCGGGCGCCGCGGACGGTGGCCGACGCGGGTGGCCGCCGTGTTGTCGTTCTACCGGTACCAGTTCGACGCGCATGACGTGGACACGGTGCAGCGGCTCTACCGGCGGGCGTTGACCCCGAACAGCCACGCACGCTCGGCGTACCAGGGCGCGTTGGTGCATCTGCGGCGCCCAGGTTCCGAGGTGGTGGCTAAGCCGATCTTTCGGGCCCGGATCCCGCATCGAGGACGCACCCCGTTGATGACGCCGCAGGAGTGCGACGCGATTGTCGGCGCCGCGAGCCCGGCCAGGGACCGGGGTGTGGCCGGGGATCTGAGGGACAAGCTGCTGTTCGCCACCTTGTACGAGACGGGGCTGCGGTTGGGCGAGTGTCTGGCCCTACAACACCGGGACTGGTCCACCGGCGGCGGCGCGACCCCTTTCGTCGAAGTCATGCCCCCGCAGTGATCACCCGCGTGGCTACCGGGTGAAGCGAGGCCGTTACCGACGGGTGTACATCTCGGACGAGCTCGCCGGCCTCTACGGGGAGTACCTGTGGAGACTGTGCGACCAGGGCGCGGCCGACGGGCCGGAGCCGTTGGAGTCCGGTTGGGCGTTCGTCAACCTGCGCCGGCAGCCGCACGTTCGGATGTTCTCGCCCATGCAGGCGCACACGGTGTACGCCAAGGTGTCCACGATCAAGCGGAATCAGGGCGGTCGGGTGCCAGCCGAGTTCACCCCGCACTGGTTCCGACACACCCATGCCTCGACGCTCCTGCTGGCGGGGGTGGACCTGCACGTGGTGATGCGCCGCCTGGGTCATCTGGACGCCCAAACCACGCTGGACACCTACGGCTGGGTCACCAGGACGCTGAGCTGGCCCTGCTCGCGAACTGGCGGGCCACGGCCGATCGGTGGCGTATCCCTGCGGCACCCGAGGGAGACCGCTGATGCCAGCACGAGTCGGCGGCCTTCAGGGGTCGGGGCGGATCGGGATCCAACGCTTCGATCCTGAGGTGCATGAACGGTTGTGGGCTCAGGTCCCGCCGAAGTACCGGACCAGCGTGTACGAGCTCAGCGACCCGGACTTCGCCCGAATCTTCGCCAACACCCATACCGCGTGGGCCAGGTGGAGCACCGACGCCCTACCGGAGGTGATGGCTCAAGAACTCGCTTGGTGGGTCTGGTACTGCGCCGACACCGGTAAGCGGCGGTTGAACCCGGGCTGGACCAGGACCTTGATCGAGGGCCTGGAGGATCTGCTGGCCAGTGACCCAGGCGGCGGCGTGCAATCTCTCACTGAGGTCGATCCTGAGCTGTGGTTGAAATCGGTTCGGGCTGCCTCCTACCGGCGCCGCGGCCGGCTCCCGGCCGCCTCGAGCATGACGAACGCCCGGCACGACCTGGAGTGGATGCAGCAGGCCCTGCAGCTACGGCACAGCCCCCTGGCCTGGTGGGAGCACGACATCTGGTCCCCGATCGACGACGCGAGGATCCCGATCAAGGGATACGAACCCAGCTGCAACCACCGGATCAACTTCTCCCACACGCACAACACGTGGCTCCAGGACGCGCTGAAGTACCGGTTCCGGCTGCTGTTGGAGACCGGGGCTGGCACGTGGGGCACGCTACTTTCGGCTCGCACCCTGTCCTGTACCGGGTTTGATGGAGACCATCAAGCCACGGAGGTTGGAGTATGGCGGCACCACGTAAGTACCCGGACGAGCTTCGGGAGCGGGCGGTCCGGCTGACGCTGGACGCCCGGAAGGACC